>Ga0180438_10000204_pt1 | contig 126102 bp, 93 predicted proteins | sample SS_ome_12_FD_132455 | JGI IMG/M metagenome (GOLD analysis project Ga0180438, IMG submission 132455) | Hypersaline lake sediment archaeal communities from the Salton Sea, California, USA - SS_3_D_2 metaG | ecosystem: Environmental > Aquatic > Non-marine Saline and Alkaline > Hypersaline >... | reverse complement strand
GGAATCCCCACCGAGAACATGATGATCTCGGCGACGCACACGCACGCGGGCGGATCGGTCATCAGTGCGTTGGGTACCAAGGTCGATCCCGCGTACAGCGAGTTCCTGCCGGGTAGGCTGGTCGAGTGCATCGAGAAGGCGGCGGCGAACCTTCGGCCCGCAAGGATCGGATGGTCCGGTGAGGACTATCCGCAGGGCACGCACTGCCGTGTGTTCATCCGGCGCCCCGATTGCATCGGCACCGACCCGACCGGCCGGCGGAACGTCCGCGCGATGATGCACCCGGGCTACCAGAACGCGCAGTACATCGGTCCGTGCGGCCCGGCCGATCCCGAGGTTTCGGTCCTGGCCGTGCAGACCGCCGACGGGGAGCCGATGGCCCTGTTGGCCAACTACTCGATGCACTACTTCGGAGCCACTCCGATCTCGGCCGACTACTACGGCGATTTCGCGAGGATCGTTTCCGAGACGCTGGCCGAGGGCGACGAGTCGTTCATCGCCATGATGTCGCACGGCACCAGCGGCGACCAGCAGTGGCAAGACTACGCGAATCCCAAGAGGTCGATCTCCCGTTCGCAATACGCGGCGAAGGTGGCCGAGGCCGCGTTGCGTGCCTACCGGCGAATCGAGTTTCACGACTCGGTGCCGCTGGCGATCGCCGAGCGGCGGGTGACCATCAGGTTGGAGAGCCCCGACCGGGAAATCCAAGACTGGGCGGAGAAGATATTCGCCGAGATGAACGGGCGCGACCCTCGATCCCGGCCCGAGGTCTATGCCCGCGAAGTCATGCTGCTCAGGGATCTTCACGAGAGGGAAATGAAGCTCCAGGCCATCCGGATCGGCGAACTGGGCATCGCAGCGCTGCCGGCCGAGGTCTACGCGATCACCGGCCTGAAGCTCAAGCTGCAATGCCCGCTCAGCGACATGTTCAACATCGAGCTGGCCAACGGCTTTCTCGGGTACATTCCCCCGCCGGAGGTCCGGCCGTTAGGTGGCTACAACACTTGGCCCGCCCGCCACACCGTCACCCAGAACGACACCGAGACTATCTTCGTCGAGACGCTCCTGGAGATGTTCGAGGAGCTCTCCGGCCGGCAGCGCCGGAAGATCGTCCTCTCGCAGGGGCCCTTCGCAAAGCGGATTTTCGCCCGGAAGCCGGTCGCCTATTGGCGCCTGGGTGAAATCAAGGGCAACCGAGCGCTGGACGCCTCGGGCAACGAGCATCACGGCACCTACGAGACGGGCTACGCGTTCTACCTCGGCGGTCCTGACCGCGACGACCTGCGCACCGGCGGCGAGAAGCCCCGGGCCGTGCAATTCGTCGGCGGCCGGATGAAGGCGCAAATCGAGCTGGGCAGCGACTACACGGTCGAGCTGTTCTTCTGGAGCGGGCTGCCCAACGACAACCGCCCCGTGACCGGCTATCTCTTCTCTCTGGGACCCGACGGACAGAAGGGCTGTCCGGGCGACCACATGGGAATCGCCGGAACCGCCGCCGGAAAGGACGCCGGGCGGCTCTTTTTCTTCAACGGCAACGAGAAGAACGAATCCCTGTCGGGCGGGCCGGTCATCGAGCCGAAGACCTGGAACCACGTCCGCCTCGAACGCCGCGGCGAAGAGATCGCCGTCTACCTGAATGAATCCGCCGAGCCGATCATCTCGGGAAAGGTGTCGATAACGCGGCCGGCAGGGTGCCAGGACGTGTTCCTGGGCGGCCGCTCCGACGATTTCGCTAACTTCGAAGGCCGCATGGCCGAGGTCGCGGTCTACGCCGGACGGATTCGTTCGTAGCGCGAGTGTACGGCTTGCGGCGACAAGCGTCAGAAGACCACCGCACGGCGTCGCTAACCCGCCTGATCGTGCAGGGAATGCTTCCGAACCGGAGAGTTTTCGTGGACACGCGGATTTCGCTCGAAGGGTCCTTCACGCCGGGACATCACGTTCGCTGCTACCGGGGCAAGGCCACCGAGAGATTCCTTTTGTTGAACAAGCGGGGCATCGAGTTGGTGGACATTGCGTCGGGCAGCGAAACTCGCTCGCGTCGATCCGCGGCGTGACCACGACGAGAAGCGGGAAACCGCGGCGCCGGGCCACGTCGGCCAGTTCCTCGATCACGGCGACACGCTTGGGGTCGAGGCTCCGGCGGTAGGCTTCCTTTTCTTCCTTGCGGGATTCGGGCGAGTAGGTGCCGCGCAGGGCCTGGAAGCCGGCCTCCGGGGGCGGGGCGTCGAGCCCCTCGCCGTTGAACCAGGAAGCACGGTAGGGCATGGCCGGGGGGACGCGGGCCAGGAAGACGTAGTCGGCCGCCAGCCAGTCGCCGTTTTGACGGCGGCAATAGGGGCTGGCCAGAATGGCCGCCTCGAACCGCTCCGTGGTCGGCCCGCCGGCAAACGCCAGCGGGTCCGTCGCGAAGACGACGAGTCGCGGGACGTGGTGAGGAGCCTCGAGGAGCCGTAGCGTGGACGGGCGAAAGGCCTCGGGGAAATTTCCCGGAAAGGCCAGGTTGTAGGCCGCGGTCCCCTCGGGCATCGCGCGGCGGCAGACCTCGGGGGCGAAGTCGTGGGCGGCCACGGAATCGCCGACGAAGAGGACTTCCGGCACGCCGCCCCGCTCGGCCCGCGTGCGGTACCACTCGAACTTCGCCGCGGCCCGGGGCTTCCAGTATTCCCAGTAACGTCCGATCGGCGTCAGGGCCACGCGGGACAGGCACTCCAGCCCCAGCACGAGGACCACAGCCACGAGCCACGCCCGGCGGGCGCCGTGGTCGCGGTCCGCGCCCAGATGGAGCGTGTCAAACCTGGGTACTGGCTGAGGAATGTGTTGCCAAGCGCGTACCCCCACTATGGAGGATCTGTGGCAAGTTTGCCCGGTGTCAGCGGTGGCAAGTCGCTACGCTGGGGCCCACTCGCCGCAAGTTGTTGCTGCCGTTGGCTTTCCTCCTCTTTTCGACGCCCAGCCTCCGGGGTCCAAAGCTCGCGTCAGACGGGTTCGGCCGTTGCCTGTAGATCGTTGTGGGTGCTCTCCCTTGGTTCGTCTTGCGCCCTTCGTTGATGTGACTTCTGCGGCCATCCTACCTCGACACAGAACCTGCCGCCTTGGGGCCGGCGTCGGAGAACTCGATTCGGTCAAGCCCCCGGTACTTGGCCACCGCCCGGCGGACCATCTCTCCGTTGTAGCTGATGCAGAGAATGAACTCCCCGAGACCCTGGCGGAGGTACTCCTCGATCTTGTGCGCCAGGATGGTCCCGCCGTTGAGCTGCACCAACGGCTTGGGGACCCGCCGGGTGTACGCGCCGAGTCGTTTGCCCCGGCCCCACACAAGTTCATGATCTTCATGGCCTGCGAACTCCCGGACCCGTCTGGTCCCAGCGGGAGGCCGCGCCCACACGGCAAAATCCCCACACGAAGAGTGGGACCCATCCACCCATCCCAACGGATTACCTATGCCCTACCGTTCTTATTTAGCCGATCGACCGCCGGTCCTGACGCAGAAAAGCGAAAATTCGGGAAAAATACCTCCGCGGCGGGGATTCCGTAGCCCCACAGGAAATATGCTGGTGCATTGATCAGCCTATCGCCAGTCTACCCGGGACCGCACGGACCTGGCAGTATCTCGTTTGCACTCGGGCAGCTCGCTCCTCGACGGCCGAGCGCGCCGCCGAGGCATGGAGTTGGTCGCACGGCAACTCCGGCCGGCAATTCCCGAGGAGACGACAGGCATCTCCCAGGTTCCCGTTCACACTGAGTCCTCCCTGACAAGTGCCACGTTTCCCGGCCACGGCGGGGCCGCCGCCGCTTTCCGGATGTCCCTCGCCGGGAGCCGCTCCCGCCACTTCGCCGGGTGTGTTGACTATCGGCGGCTCGCGCGCTTAGGATCGAACACGCCGGCGAGGATCAGACTGCTTGGAGCTGGCGTATACCGTTTACGCGTGTATGGGAGGTCAACCACCATGAGTTGCCTGAAGAACGCTGGTCTTCTTTCGGTCTATGTGACGTTCGCGGTCAGCGGATCGGTGCCGGCGTCCACGCCGGCATTTCCCGGCGCGGAGGGGTTCGGGACGGAGACGACGCACGCGCGGGGCAAGCCCGTGTTTCACGTCACGCGACTGGATGATGAGGACAAGTGGCAAAGCGCAGGGTATCTCGAGGAGGGGCAATTCCGCTGGGCGCTCGCAAAGGCGGCGGAGGCCGGCGGGGGGTATATCGTCTTCGACGTCTCGGGGACAATTCAACTCGAGCGCACGGCGCAGGTACCCTCCAACGTCTACGTCGCCGGGCAGAGCGCACCGGGAAAGGGGATCGCGATCCAAGGGGCGGCGATCATCATCGGCGGGAAGCAAAACGCCGTGAAGGACGTCGTGATCCGGCACGTCCGCTTCCGCGGGAAAGGGCCGCGGGGGTCGGATGCCTTCAACGTCGAGGGCCCCGGCACGGAAAACGTCGTGCTGGATCACGTGTCGATCTCGTTCTTCCGCGACGGCGCGGTAGACATCGTTAACGGGGCCCAGAACGTGACGGTGCAGTGGTGCCACATGGGCGACGCCGTCTTCAGCGGAACCAACGAAAAGTACCACTGCGAGCCGAACCTCCTGCGGACCCACGTGAGCCACGTGTCGCTACACCACAACTACTACACCCACTGCCACTCGCGCGCACCGCAAGTTCAGGACACCTGCGCGCCGGAAGGCTTCCTGATCGAGTTCTCCAACAACGTGGTCTATGACTACCGCAAGTATCCGTCGAACTTCGGCGCCAAGAATGGCAAGGGCAACGTCGTCGGCAACTACTACGTTCCCGGCCGATTCACCCACGGCGACCGGGGGCCCGGCACGCACCGAGGGACCGTGACCGGCGGCAACAACTTCACCGTTCACGTTCGCGACAACCGGTCCGTCGACGGACTCGGCCACGACGACGTGGGCTGTCCCGGCAGCGACCAAGACACCTGCCGCGGGAACGATCAGTGGGTCACCGGCGCCCGGCCGGACGACTCGCGCCCCGAGACGGACATCATGGGCAAGGTCGGCGCGATCGGCCCCACGCCCGGCGTGCTGAACTACTCACCCAAGCGATTCGACGATATCCCGACGGTCACCTACCTCCCCGTCGAGAAGAGCATCGACGAGGTGCTCTCGAAGTTCGGCGCCCTGCCGCGGGACAACACCGACAAACGGCTGGCACGAGAGCTGCTCACCCGCACCGGCGGCTGGAAACTGGAAATGCCCGAGGACAACAACGCGTACGGCGGCGAGCCCCGCGTCGACAAGGACCGCGACGGCATGGCCGACGACTGGGAGGCCGGACACGGCGGCGACCTGGAACCGGGCGGCCATGACGTTCACCAGGTCTACGACAACCTCGAGGTCTACCTGAACGACCTCGCCGAAGCACTGATCGGCCAAGCGGAGCCAATCGCGGCCCACAAAGCGGTCCTGCGGTCCGGCCGCGCTTTGAAGCGGCCATGAGTCGCTTCCAAGTGCGACAGGACATCAGGGACCCATGATCTGCTGAAGTTGCCAGGAGAGTGTTCCGGAGGGCGCAAAGCGCTGTGCGCATTGCGAGGCTGAAATAGTAGGGGAACCGACGGAGGACGAAAAGGCGGCCGGTTGGGGGTATCCCGATTCCACTTCCGAGGAGTACCGTTATGGACAAAGTGCCCGTTCGCCGAAGCCTCCTTGTTCTGGCCGCGTGGGCCGTCACGATTGCTCTCGTCAAAGGGTCGATCGCTGCGCAATCCGCGCCGGCGAGGTCGGAACTCCAGCACTTCATCACTCGCCGGGGCGACAATCTGATCGACGGCGACGAGGAGTTCCGCTTTGTTGGTGCGAACATGCCGGGTCTCGTGCTCCCTTACGACTACTGGCTCGGCATTCCCGAGCGAATGGTCTTGCCCACCCCGTGGGAGCAGGCCGACGGACTCGAGTCGCTGCGGCGGATGGGGGCCGGCTGCACGCGGACCTGGAACCTGCCCATCCGCCATCCCAAGGCCGAGCGACAAGCCTGGCACTACGTGTGGGGCCCGGGCGAGTTCAACGAGGAGGCGTTCAAGACGCTCGACCATCTGCTGGCCGCGGCGAACCGCCACGGCGTGCGGATCATGCTCGATCTGACGGCCGACTGCGGCGACTACCTGGGTGGGGTGGGCACTTACGCCGCCCATCGCGGCAAGCCCCGGCCGGCGTTCTTCAGCGATCCGCAAATCAAGGACGACTTCAAGGCCCTCGTCCGGCACGTGCTCTCGCGCGTGAACACCGTGACCGGAACCCCGTACAAGGACGACAAGGCGATCCTGGCCTGGCAGTTCGGCAACGAGATGGACTGCACCAAGCCGGACCCGAAGGTGCAGGCGGCGTGGCAGGCGGAGATGGCGGCCTACGTGAAGCAGCTCGACCCGAACCACCTGGTCGCCTATGGCCAGCGCTTCCTCCCGGCCGAGCCCGACCCGAACGTCGATATTGTCGTTCAGCACTTCTACGGCGGCGATTGGGTCAGTTGGTGCCGGCGCGCCCGGGCGGCGACCGAGGGCAAGCGGCCGCTGGTCGTCAGCGAGTTCGGCATGAAGACCGGCGTCGAGCCGTATCAGGGCGTGCTCGACGAAGTGATTCGCAACGGCACGGCGGGCATCATGGTCTGGAGCATGTACTTCCACCACCGCGACGGAGGATTCTGGTGGCACGCCATCCCGACCGATCGCTCCGAGGGACTGATGTTTTCCTATCACTGGCCGGGCTTTGACATCGGCAGCAGGATCGACGAGCGGCCGATCCTGCATGCGTTGCGCGAGGCGTCCTTTCGTATCCGGGGCCTGCCCGTTGAGCCGCGCCGGCCGCCCGAGGCGCCCGAGCTGTTGCCGTTCGACCGCGTGCCGATGTTCTCCTGGCGCGGCTCGGCCGGGGCCTCGGGCTACGACGTGCAGCGTGCCGGCGACGCCGCCGGCCCGTGGGAAACCATCGCCGCCAACCTAAGCGACGCCGAGGTGGCATACCGCCCGCTCTACAGCGATACCACGGCCCGGCCGGGAGAAAAATGGTGTTATCGGGTGATCGCTCGAAACGAGGCGGGCGCGTCTGCGGCGTCGAACGTGGTCGGGCCGGTAGGGATCGAAGGACTTTGCATCGTCGACGAACTGCGGGATTTCAACCTCGCGGAGAAGAACACCGAGGGCCTGAAGCTCGTCAACGCGGCCAACTCTTACTACGGGGAATACCTCTACCGCGCGAAAGGAGAAGCGGGCGAAGCCCTGCGGTATCGCGTGCCCTTCGGCATGTCGCGAGTCAGGCTCTGGGCCTGGGGACCGCCGGCTCAGCCGCATTACCGGTTGAGCGTTTCCACCGACGGCCACCGGTTCGAGCCCCTCGCCGTCGAATCGTCGGAAACCACCTACACCGCCAACCGCGGCGGCCAGAAAGTCACCCAGATGCGCGTCGAGGGCGAGGTTCCCCCCGGCATGAAGCTGCTGGAAATCAAGTGGGTGGGGCCCAGCGAGCTGGACCGTGTAGAGATCCACTCGCCGTAGCGCGGCGAACGGGTAGATCCGAACGAAGCCGGACACGATCATCGTTTGGGCCTTCGGCCTGGTACTCTCGGGCCTCTGTGCGGCGGCCGGTTCGATCGAAGCACCGGGAAGCCGGGCTCGACATGCGGCCGGGGCTTGAAGCGGTACCCGATCGCTGAAGACACCGAGAAGAGCAGGGCGAGAACCGCCGCGACGACGCCTCCCGCCCTGCCGGAAGTGTTGCCAGGTCCGTCCCGTCTTGCCAGTGAGTCCGTGGGGAAAGAGGATTTCGGCCAAGACGCCCGGCGCCCGTCAACCGGCCTGAGTCGCAAGTGTCGCGAGGAATCGCTTGGCCGCCACGTAGTCCATGGGGGAGACTTCCCGCACGTGCTGCTTCAGCGTGCCGGCCATGTTGCGGACCGCGTGGGTCAAGAGGGCGCGATCCTTGACGATCCCGCCGTCCCCGGCGCTCGGCTCGAACGCTCGTTCCACGGCAGTGCGAAAGGCCGCGTAGTGGTCGCCCTGCAGGGCCGTTGGCCAGACGATGCGGCCGCCGCGCAGTTCGAGGACTTCGGGTGCCGAGGGCGCTTGGGGGGCGGGTCGAGTTACGTTCACCTGCCGTGCCGAGGCGGTGTGCGAACGCCGGGCGGCCCGCCTGGCCGCCTGGGCCTCCAGCCCGACCTGCCGCACCCGGTGGAAGGTCTCGGCCTTGCGGACCTGATTCTCCATCGCGCGGCGGTGGGCTTCGGTAACGTTGATCATCGCGTGAGACGTGAGCATGTTGTAGTAGGCGCGGGCGCGGATCACGTCGGCCCCTCCGCGCAGGTAACCTTCCGCGGCCGTGGAGGCGTGGTGATAGGAGGTCACCGGATAGGGGACGATGACCGGACCATAGTAGGCGCCGGGGTAGACCTGGGCCTTGGCGGCGCCGGCTCCCGCGAGCATTGCCACGACGAGGGTCAGGGTGATCGACAGCTTCTTCATGACTTGGGCTCCTGAGTTAGGGTTTGACGGTCGAGTGGTCGATCCTGTCCTTTCACCCTCTCCTAGCAGCGGGGCGGCCCGTTCTTAGTCGAAATTTCGGGAAAGATCGCGCCGGATCGCGTGGGGCGGGGGTGCCGGCTGATTCCGGCAAAAACGCGCTAAGAACGGCCGCGTTCGTGGGTAGTAGTGGGTGGACGGGAATTGTGCCCGGTCGCGTCCTGCTCGTTCGGGGGCGTCGGCCACACCCCCATTGGGGTCGAGGCGGGAGGAGTGTAAAATGTGCGGTAATCGCCAGCGGGGCCTTCGAAGGGAGTACCGGGCAGACCAGTGCCATGCAGCCATTTCTGGACCGGGAACCGAGCACCGCGCAGACGCTCCTCGAGCAGGTCCGGGAGTTCGGCGCGGAGGATGCCTGGAAGACCTTCGTCGACCGCTACGCGCCGTTTCTGCACTGCGTGCTGCGCCGCTTGGGCGTTCCCGACGAGGACGCCGCGGACCTGGTTCAGGACACCTTCCTGACGATCGTCACCCACATCGGGGATTTCCAGTACGACCCGGGCAAGCGGTTCCGCGGCTGGCTGACGACCATGGCCACGCGCAAGGCATACCGCTATTTCCAGAAGCGGGGTCGCCAGGTGGCGTGGCCGGACGAGCGTTTCGACGTGGCGCAGGAGATCATCGACGAGGAGTGGTATCGGCGTCGCCTGGCGCTGGCCTGCCAGCGGGCGAAGGACGAGGTCAGTGAGGTGGAGTGGCGGGCTTTCGAGAAGACCGTTCTGGAAAACGAGTCCAATCAAGAGGCCGCCCAAAGCCTGGGCATAACCATCGGATACCTGTTCGTCTGTAAGTGCAAGGCGAAAGCCGTTTTTCTGCGGGCCCTGGAGGAAACCGATGAGTGAGGGCGCCGGCGAGCAGAATCGCGGTTGTCCGGACGATCTGACGCTGCGCCGCGTCGTCGAAGCCGGCCGTCCGGCCGAGGAGGCGGCGTCCGTGCGCGAGCACCTGGAGCGGTGCGAGGCGTGTCAGAGCCGCTTGGACGGGCTCTTCGACGCACCGCAGGAGTTCGCGGCGCTTCGCGGCGCGCTCGGCCAAGCGGCGCCGGCCGAGCCGGAGGGCGCTTACCGACGGGGTCGCGGCGTTTCGCTGGGCTGGTCGGTCTGCGGCGAGCAGATCGAGCTGGGCGAGGGGCTGCGCCTGCCCCGCCCGCGCTCCGGCCGATACCTGGCCCGGTTGGGCGACTACGACGTGATTTCCGTGTTGGGCCGCGGGGGCATGGGGTACGTGCTGAAGGGCTTCGACGAAGTGCTGCAGCGGTACGTGGCCCTGAAGATCATCAAGCCCTCGCTGGCGGTCGATCCGGTCGCCCGGGAGCGATTCCTCCGCGAGGCCCGCGCCGCCGCACGAATCGATCACCCCAACGTGGTGAGGATCTACGGGGCCAAGACCGACGAGGAGCCGGCCTTTCTCGCCATGCAATACGTGCCGGGCAAGTCGCTCAGCTCATTGATCGCCACGGAGGCGCCGCTGGCGATGGTCCGGGCCGCGAGAATCGCCGTGGACGTGCTGGAGGCCCTTCGCTGTGCCCACGCCGAAGGACTCATTCACCGCGACGTCAAACCCGCCAACGTGCTCGTCGACCAGGGCACCAAGACGGCCAAGGTGGCTGATTTCGGGCTGGTGCGGGGAATCGGGGACGTGATGCGCCGCACGGAAGAGGGCACGGTGATGGGTACGCCCTGCTACATGTCGCCCGAGCAGACCGTCGGGGCGCATCGGCTGGACGGGCGGAGCGATCTGTTCTCCTTGGGGATCGTGCTCTTCGAGATGCTCACCGGGCTGTTGCCGTTTCCCGGCGAAGACCAGCGGCGGATCATGGCCGACATCCGCGATGCGCCGACCCCCGACCCGCGCACTTACAATCCGACCGTCTCGCAGCGATTTGCCGACGTCGTTGCCCGGGCGCTGCAGAAGGACCCGGACGACCGGTTTCAGTCGGCGGCGGAGTTTATCGAGGCGCTGCGAGGATTGCTGGCCGGCTCGGAGCAGACGACGGTATCGGTGTCGCAGGGCGGGCGCCCCCCGGCCTCGGAGCGGACGCCGGGATCGGTCGCCGCGGGGGGCACGTGTCAGTTCCCGGGCTGCGGCTCTGCGTTGCGTGCCGAGGAGGCGTTCGTCTGCGGTCGCTGCCGGGGGCGAATGTGCGTTCGGCACCGGGACCGCGAGCTCCCGGCGTGCTGCACGCATTGCGCGGAAGAGGTCCGCGGGAATGCGTTCGATCGGCGGATCGAGGAGCTGAGCCTGGACAGCGAGGTGAAGGAGATCCTCGCGCATCTCTCCGAAATCTCGCAGGCGCAGCCGGCCTTCCACGCCCGCATCTGGACCGAGCGCGGCCGGGTCGGCGAGCCGCTCTCGACGCGCGACGTGCTCACCGTGCCGCGCAGCGCGAAGGCGATCTACTACGTGGGTGAGCAATTCACGCTCCACGCCCAGGCGCAGCGGGACTGCCATCTGACGGTCCTGGACGTGGGCACCAGCGGCCGGGTCTACGTGCTGCTGCGCAATCATCCGCTGCGGGCCGGAATCGCGGCGGCGCTAGGCGGCCCGGATCAGCATCGCGAATGGATCGTGGGCGGGCCCCCGGGTGTCGAACGCATCAAGGCGCTGTTCACCTGCCGGCCGTTGGCCCTGCCCGGCCCGAGCGAACCGTTCCAACCGCTCGTCCCCCAAGGCATGGCCCGCGACGTGCTGACGAGACTAAAAAGCGTGGGCACGACGCTGGACCGGATGCCGGCCGATTCCTGGACGGAGGCCACCTGCCAGTTTATCGTGGAAACTTGAACCCGGGGACTGTCCCAATTCTCGCGCAGCGAAAATGGGACTGTCCCCTTCCGAACGGGGAGAACGACTCGGGGACCTCGCCAATTTTCGCGCAGCGAAAATGGGACTGTCCCCTTTCGCCCCTTGCAAAGCCCTTCCGAGGAAGCGGGGCAGAGGCGATGGTTGCCGGCGATCACTCCAGGGACATCCGGGTGCGCAGGCGCGCCGCTACCGCGGAGCCGGTTGAGGCGGCCCCCGGCCCGCAGCGCCTGATCGCGGTCGTGGTGGGCATCGACCACTACGCTGATGAGTCGATTCCCGATCTGCGGTGTGCGGCAAACGACGCCGAGAGCCTGGCCACGGCGATTCGGCTCACCCAGCCGGCCGAGGCGCTGGACCTCGTGCTGCTTTGCAGCCCGGCCAGGGAATCGGCCGTTGGCGAGCCGACGCGGGATAACATCTGCGAGGCGCTGCGTCGGGCCGCGGCAATCGCCGGTCCCGGCGATACGGTGGTCTTCTATTTCGCCGGCCACGGCGGAATGACCGAAGGGGCCCCCTGTTTGTTTCCCATGGAAATCGGCACGACGCCCGGGCACGCCGACCTCGCCCCGCACGGCGTGCTCCAAATCCGCGAGATTCAGGCGCTGTTTGCGGCGTGCGCATCGGAGCGCCGAGTCATGCTCTTGGACTGCTGCCAGAGCAATTTCACTTCCGGGGCGGCCGAGCTGGCTGCGGCGGACGATCGTGCCGCGGCGCTGCCCGGCGGCGTGCGCGGGCTGCAGTGGCGGACCGGGCTGCCCGTGTCCGACAAGCTGGTGGACGCCTTGTACCGGTTGCCCCAGGGCTGGACGGTGCTGCTGGCCTGTAGTCCGAACGAACTATCGCTGGAAGATCCCGACTGGGGCCACCACGGGATATTCTCTCACTTCCTGGCCGCCGGTCTTCGCGGCGAAGCCGACTTGGACGGCGACGGCATCGTGTCGCTGGCCGAGCTGGCCCAGTATCTCGCTCACCGCGTCGACCACCAGGCCCGGGCCGTCGTCTGCGAAGCCCATCGGGGAGAAGGGCCGCCGAGCGGGCAGCAGGGCCAGAATCCCACGCTCTTGTGGGTCGGCCCGATGTCGTTTCCCTTGACCCGGACCATCTCCGAGAAGCGCATGGGGTTTCAGCCGGAGGTCCTCCCCCTCTGGCGACGCTACTTGTTCGGGCCGCTGCCCTATCCGCTGGCGATTGTGGACTTGATGCGCTACGGATCGGCCGTGCTTTTCGGGCTGGCCGTCTTCTTGAACCTGCTCTTGTTCGCGCCTTCGCCGGGCGATGTGCATTGGATCGCCCTGTCCACGGCGCTCGGCGTGCTAAGCGGCCTCGGGTGGCTCGCCGCCATTGCCTTAAGCGCGGCGGCCAACCAGGTCGGCTGGCACGCCGGGGGCTACGCCTCGAGCGGGTCCTTGGCCCTCTGGCACGGCGTCGTGTTGGCCATCGCTGCCTCGGTCGGCGCGGGCACCGCAGGCTGGGACTCGATCGCGGACGCCGTCTTCCCCCTGGCGGCGTCGCTCGGGGTGTTGATGTCGCTGATGATCGTTTTCGGCTCCAACGCCGTGCACACGGCGATCGTGCTGGGGGATCTGGTGAACAAGGACGAGCGCGTGGTGCTCCGCCGCGCGTTCATGCAGCTCGAGCGGCAACGCGTCGGAGCCGAAATCCCCAACCGCCTGGCCATGGTATCGGGGCACCCGATCGTCTATGAGATTCTCGCCGTTCTGCTGATCGGGCTGCTGCTGGGGCACGCCGTGCTCATCTGGGTCACCCGCCCCCCGGACACGAATCTCGCCCTTTGCACTCTCCGCGATTTCGTGCTGGTCGTGCTGATTCTCTGGCAGGTTCAGTGGTACGCGGCGGCCTTGCTCGGGCTTCGCCGCCGTATCCTTCCGGAAAGGTAACGCGTGCCATGCCATCCTCCGACCTGACGCTCGAACGCAATCTGTCCTGGCAGCTAGGCCTGGCCCTGGTCGGCGTCGTGGCCTTCTGTCTCTACAGCCGATCGTGGAAAGACCTGCCGCATCTGGTTTACGACGTGCCGGCCAGCCTTGCCGTGTTCGCCTTCGTGGCGCAGCTCGTGCTCGAGGCCCGCAGCCCGGGCCACTGGTTCTGGATGGGCCGCGCCGGCCTGCTGGTAGCCATGACGGTGGTCACCGTCGGGCGGGAGTTCCGTTCCTGGCCGATTTCCGGTCACCTAAGCTGCGTTCTTGCCGTGGCGATCGTGCAGCTCGCCGACCCGCGCCTGCATCCGGGTGAACGCCTGCTGTATTGGATTCCGTTGCCCGTTGTGCTGGGAATTCGATGGTGGCTCTTCGACCGGGGAGCGCACGGGCAGACGTACAACGCCATGCTGTTTGCCGTCGCCGGAGCCGTGCCGGTGGTCCTCATCGCCCGCCTTCTTGTGGCAAGGTAACCCGAGGCACGGCGGTCCGGCTCAGGGTCCCGGCGGCGGGGGAGGCGGTCCCGGCGGGGGAGGCGGAGGAGGAGGTGGCGACTGAAACGTCGCGGCCAGCTCCGACACCTGCGAGGCGGGCGTCCAGTTGGCCATCCCGTGGCGCCAGACCGGTGTTTCCGGCCCGATCTGGCCCCCTTGAATCGCGCCGGCCAACTGCTGGGGGGTCATCGGTCCCATTTGGCTGTTGTTCGCGTAGGCGTACCAGTGGACCATCGGCGGTGGCCCCTGAGCCCCGGGCGCAACCTGGTTGGCGATGGTCTGCCCCAGAGGGATCCCCGCGCCGAACCCCACGCCGAGCCCCACGCCGGCCCCGGCCGCGCCGCTCGGGTTTGCGGCCGCCATGGGCAGCGCGTCGCCCGCACCCAATCCGATGTGCTTCCGGACGTCCTGATCGTCGTAGAGGTCCAAGCGGGCCCGTTCGTTGATACGAATCACGACCTCTTCGGGCAGCGAGATGTTCACGATCACCAGGTCGACCAGGTCCATACCATACTGGGCGAACTCCGGGCGCACGACCTCCTTGAGCTTGGCCCCCAGGAAATCGTACTTCCCCGGCAGATCGTAGATGCTCGTCTGCGACTGGGCCAGCACGTTGGCGAAACGGGCTGCGATGATCTTGCGCATGTACTCTTCGGTGGAGCGAGTGTCCTCGAGGCCCTGCGTTCCCACGACCTCGTTGAGGAACCGGACGTGGTCGGTCACCCGCACGGAGTACGTGCCGTTGGCCCCCAGGTTGACCCCGCGGCGGAAGTCCGTGTCGCGGTAGAGGATTCGCTGCGGCGTGCCCCATCCCAAGTCGCGGAACGTCTTGAGGTTGACGAAATAGACGTACGCGCGGAATGGCGACTTGCCGCTGAAAGCGATCTTCGTGATCGTCTTGAGAATGGGGAGATTGTTCGTATTGAGCGTGTACCGGCCGGGGCCGAACTGGTCGCACATCTTCCCGTCGCGATGGAAGACGGCGACCTGGCTCTCCTGGACGATCAACTGGGAGCCGGAGTTGAACTCGCCGCTGCCCTGCTCGGGCACTCGGGCGACGATGGTCTTTCCGGTAGAGTCGAGATGTTCGACGACGTTGAAGAGCATCAGTGAGCACCTCCTACGAGTAAGAACTGCTGGCGCTGGCGCAGCAGGGATTCACACCGGTTGGCCAACTCCTCGAGCTCGCGGAGCCGGGCCGGGGCATCCTCCCCGCCGGCACAGAGGCTCGCCACCTTGGGCTGTAGCCCCTCGATTAGCGCGACGATCTGGGCATTGTACTGACGCGCGCTCCGCCCGCCCTCCTCCTCATGCACGCCGATTTTACCCGGCGGGGCGTGTTGCAGGCTGGTGCGGACCGCTTCGAGCTTCTTCACCAGTCGGTCCACGGCCACCGTCTGGTCGGGATGTTCCGCGCCGAAGCGGCGGAGTTCTTCCTTTGCTTGATCCACGGCAGTGGCCCACACCTGGAGTTCGACCCGTTCGGGCTGGGTCGCCCGGTCTTCGGCCTGCAACTCGAGATCCTTCAGACAGAGCACCGTCGCGCCGAGGAAGTACAGGAACGAACCGATCGCAAACAGTTCGGCGACCACATCGTGGTATTGGGAAAAACGCCACTCGCTGAGCCCTCCCGTGATTGCCGCCGGGACGGTGAAGATGAACCACCAGATCATCATCCAGTGGACGACACGCAGTGTCGCTCCCGAGAGCCCCCGTCCGTGTCGGGAAAGCGAATAGTTGACCGACCAGGCAAAGATCACGAACTCGCCCCCGCAAAGCACTGCCATCCACACATAGAAGGCAATGCCGCGATCTCCGGGCGATACGGCCGTCAGGAAAATCACAATCGTGATCAGCGCGGCCATGAGAAACATCAGCAGTGGCCAGAATACCGTAGCAAAGCCTCGCATGAGATGTCCTCCTCTTCGCTCCGGGTCTATTGTCATACCCCGTCGACTGCCCGCCGAGCGTCTTCGGCGCAGCAGCGTTCGTAATAGTCTACGTAGAGGCGCACGTGTTGCACCAGGCGGACCACGCGCCGGCGCCCCAACGCCACCCAGCCGAAGTAGCCGAACAAGCCCGCCAGCAGTGCGCAGGGGGCCTGCCAGCTTCCCCGGCAGGCTGCCCAAAGCGCCAGGCCGAGGGCCGCCCCGAACAGCCCGCCGGTAACCAGCCGGCGGGGATTGGTCGACTCCCAACGCCGCATGAGCTGGCCGTGGAAATCGACGATCGCCGGCAGGATCATCAGCGGCACCAACCACCACAGTCCGGGCCGGGCCGGGGAAAAACCGCCCGCGAGCCACCCGGCAATCGACGCCACGAGCACCCCCCCCACGATCCCCGAACACCGCGCACACACGCGGACGCCCCCGGTGCCCGGCACCGGCAACGTCCGATGACCGTGCTCCGGCGGATGGTGGGAGAGGAGCAGCCGGGCGACGCCGTGCACTGCCTGATCGTGTTGGGTGGCCGTCCTGTCCATCGGTCTTTCCGGGCGTGGTGCGCGGGGTTCAGACGTTCTTGATTCGGGCGGGGAAGAGGGGGACAGTCGCGCACTGCGGGCACTTGCCCTTGCTCGTGGCACGTTTCGCCGCCCCGCCCGCGCTGCCGATCAAGGTGATGATGATCCAGGCGGGAATCCACATGCCGCAGGTCAGCACGGTGAGGATCAGGTTGGCGCCATGGAAGCCGCCGCCCAGCCCGCCCTTGCCCTTGTCCGGAGTGACGTTCTTGTGGCAGTTCACGCAGTAGCGCAAGGGCGTGGTCGTCGACTCGGTGTATCCGCGGTATGCCTCGCCCCCTTCCAGTCCGCTCCCGACGCGCTTGATCTGCTCGTAGACCGGTTCGAGCTCCTGGGCCTTCATCACCTGGCTATCGGCCACGAACGCGGCCTCGGCCTTTTTGAAGACCAGGAAGAACAGGGCCAGACCCACGCCGATCATTCCCAGACCCACCAGCAGCACCCCGGCCCCGCTGTCGCCCGCTGTGGCGATGCCGATGAACGTCACCACGGCGCCGAGCATCCAGAGGACCGCGGCCGCGCGCCCAGCCTTCGCCGGCAGACTATGGAAGAACTCCACGTACTTGTAGTCGATCTTGTCCTGAACGGCCTCTGCCTTCTTCTGGAGCCGCTCGATCGACAGCTCGCCCCGCACGCCCCGCATCTCCTCTTTCAGCTCGCGGAGCTCGATGGTCTGCACGATCGAGTTGCCGGCCGCGTCCGACGTGGCGTTGTACCGCGACCCACACGACCGGCACTCGAAGTAGCCCTGTCCGCTTTGGTAATCGATGAGCCCCCCGCAGCTCTGGCACGACATCTTGTTCATGCCGCCCGCGGGCGCCGCAGCCGGCTGCGGGGCCGGCGGGGCTGGTGCCGGCATCGGCGCGGCGGGCGCTTGGGTCGGTATCGGCGGCGGCGCGAAACCGGCCCCGGCGGCGGCGCCCGCTGCCGGCTGGGGAGGCCCCTGGGGAGGGGGTGACAGAGGGGGAGGCGGAGCCATCGGCGCCGACGCTCCGGCCCCAAGCGCTGGCGGCCCGTCCCCCCCCGGGGTCGGCACCGTAATCGCCCCGCCGCACGCCGGGCACTTGGCCGTCCTGCCCGCCAGACCGTCCGGGGCCTTGAGGTTCTTGCCGCAACCAGGGCAACTCACTGAAATTGGCATTGCGTTTCCCCCTGCCACCATTGTGGCGGATTTCATTGTCCGAGTCGCTGTGAGACCATCCGAAACCTGACTTAGCAAGAGGGTAGTTCCTGGGAAGCGCTGCGGCAAGTCCCCCACGCCGCCTACCCCTACTAATCCGTCCTGCGGCGATTCTTAGCAGGATTCGGCAAAAAACTCCACTTCTTTGTGCGGGTAGCAGCCCACCCGGTCGGTCCGCTCCTTACGAGCAGGGTACCGACCCGACCGGGCCGAGCACCCCCCGGTTCGTCGTCGAGAACCGCAACCGATGAGGAGGCATGGGCCCACTGGGGGGCTTGGCAACATCACGGGGCCGGGAAGCTGGGCGATTTCCCCCCTCCGCAGAGGCATATTCGACTCTTCTCCGAGAATCCTGCGGAGTGTCGGAATGCGGGTCGCTCCTCGCCGGCGCCCACCCCGGGCTCGCTCGACCTGGAGCGAAAACGCCCGAGGGTCCGGACGTTGAGCGAGCGCGGCCTCTAGCGCGGAGACGACGTTGGGGTCGCAAAGAGGGGACTTCTCGGCGACGGCTCCCCGCGATGTGTTTCCTCGCTTGCCCCATCCCCCCGTAAGGAGCATCTCCCTCACCCCGATATGGAGCATCCGGATTTTGGGGCCACTAAGGCCGCCGAGCTACTGGACACGGGAGGGGCGTCATGCCAAGATCATTGGCATTCGGAGCTTGGTTCGTGGCCCCAGTCTAATCAGGAGGAAAAGTCATGCGTAGCCCAGTAGTTGGCTGTGGACTTGCAGCCGTGGCCTTGGCGTTGGCGGTCTGTGGCTGCGACAGCAGCCCGGCTCCGCGGGGCGAGAAGATCACTCTGAAGCTGAACCTGAAACCGGGCGACAAGGTCAAGATGACCGCCGACATCGACATGAAGATGAACGTCAAGCCCCCGGGCCAGGGGGCACAGAAGGTGAACATGGCGATGGGTTTCGGGATGGGCTTCGACGTGCTGGACGTGGATGAGGAAGGCGTACATACCATTAAGGCTACCTACGATCGCGTGCGCATGAACGTATCCGGCGGCGGTCAGAGCATGGCGTACGATTCGGACAAGCCATCCGCAGCATCAAACCCGGCCCTGAAGATGTTGGGGGCCATGGTCGGCTCGTCGCTCACCATGAAGGTCACGCCCCAAGGGAAGACCCTGGAAGTGACGGGTGTGGACGAAATGGTCGAGAAGATGTCCGAAGACGCGCCGCCGGGTGCTCAGGCCAATCTCGAGCAACAGGCCGAAAGCATCACCCAGTCCTTCGACCAAATGATGGCGGCTCTGCCCAAGGAGCCCGTCGACATTCGCGACACGTGGTCGGGCAGCATGGAGATGAGCACGGATCCCAACATGCCGATGAAGGTCGATGCGACGTACACACTCTATGACCGAAAGGACGGCAAGGCCATTATCAAGATCAATGGCAAAATGACGAGCAGCAAGGGGATTTCCGGCACCATGGAAGGGACCATGCGCATCGATGAGGAAACCGGCTGGACCGAGGGCGGCGAGATGAACATGGAGATGCAGGGGAAGGTCCAAGGCATGGAGATGGAGATGGAAGGGAAGATCACGTTCGGGTCGTAGCGCAGCGATCGGAGCCCGCTTGTCATACAATACTCGTGGCAGCGGCGAGGCAGTCATGCACCGACGTCAGTTCCTGGGGTCCGTGGCCGCCGCGGCGCTGTTGGGCCGCGTGGCACGGGCGGAGTCGATTCCCGCGGACCTGAAGATCACGCGGATCATCGGCTTCGACCTGATCTCGCGCCGCTCGAAGCTCGCCGGCAAGAACGCGCGGCGCGACGTTCACGGCAGCTCCGCTCGCGATCGCATGGTCCGGCTGATGACCAACACCGGCGTGGAGGCCGTGGGCCGCTGCTGGAAGGACAAGGAAGTGCTCTCCGCCCTGCTGGGTAAGAACCCGTTCGGGGGCTTCGACCCGGCGTCGCGGCAGATCGTCAGCCCGCTGGGCCGCCGCACGATGGTCCTTTGGGACCTAGCGGGTAAGCTCCTAGAGAAGCCGGTCTACCGGCTGCTGGGCGCCGCCGAAGGGGGCAGAGTGCCGGTCTACGACGGCTCGATCTACTTCGCCGATCTCCTGCCGCAGTACGCCCCGCGGTGGCGCGATCGTTTCAAGGAGGAGATCGACATGGGATTGCGGGCGGGGCACCGCGCCTTCAAGGTCAAGATCGGGCGCGGGAACAAGTGGATGGACCGCGAGGCCGGCGACGCTCGCGACGTCGAAGTCCTCGATACGATCCGCGAGCACGCCGGCGACGACGTGCTGCTGGGCGTCGACGCCAACAACGGCTACGACCTCGATGGGGCCAAGCGGTTCCTCGACCGCAGCAGCGGGCTGCGCCTGGCCTTCTTCGAGGAGCCGTTCCCTGAAGAGGTCCGGCAGTGCCTGGAGCTGAAGCGGTTCATCGCCGACCGGGGATGGAAGACGCTCCTGGCCGACGGCGAGGGACAGGACGAGCTGGCCGCCTATCGGCCGTTGGTCGACGCCAAGGCGGTCGACGTGCTGCAAGGCGACATGAACTCGTTCGGCATCGAGCTGACCCTGGCCGAGGCCGCCATGGCCCGGCCGCAGGGAATCCTCATCGCGCCGCACAATTGGGGCTCGCTGCTGGGGTTCTACCAGCAGCTTCAAATGGGGCTGGCCGTGCCGAACTTCTACCGCGCCGAGAACGACCCGCTCTCAACCGACGTCCTCGTGGCCGACGGCTACAAGATCGACGACGGCCTCTGCTCGGTCCCCGACACACCGGGCTTCGGACTGGCCATCGACCAGCGCAAGTTCCAGCGGGTGAGGGTGAACTTCGACCTGAGAGTGTGAGCGAACCTGACAAGCGATGGCAGCCATCTCTTCGATGCCAACGAGCACCTGCGCAACGGACCGTGGGTCGCCTTCTACTCCCGGGGGCTCCGGCTGAACGCCGCGAGGACCTACGGCCGTCGCTTCACTCGGCAGGTCGAGCCGGGCGCCTGGAAGGACTTCGTCGTGACGCACGACGGCACCACGGCGCGGATGCACCTAAACCCCCGGCAGTTCGGCAAAAGCCGCTCCTCCGGCGAGTTCACGCTCGGCCGCGAGCTGACCCACGGCGTTCCCGGCTTTCGCGGCAAAATCGACGATGTGCGGCTCTACACCTACCCGCTCTCGGAAGACGAGGTACAGCGGCTCTTCAAGACCCACGCGGTGCACGAGGCCGGCCCGTGACCCCAAGCTGTAAATTGCAGAATGCAAATTGTATTGGCACCCGACGGCGTTCTCTCCTCCCCCTGGCCCCGCCTCCCGTTCCCTTCCCGGCCGGATTCGGCTACAACGGGGGCATGTTGCCCAAGGAAGAGTACGTCGAGCAGGCCTATTTCTTTCGGACGCTCCGCGAGCGGATGCAGCAGGGGATGTCGACCCAGGACCTGCTGCTGGCGGTGCGACAGGAGGTCCTGGCCACCACGAAGCTGCCGTTCGCGATCGCGTTCATGACGGACGAGCTGCGTCACACGGGCGGATTCGCCACGGCCATGGCCCGGGTGCCCCACTATTTCACGCCCTTCCAGAGCTATCTGGTGGCCGAGGCGGAACTGCCCGAGGGGAAGTTCGACTTCCGCGTGGCCCTGGAGATCCTCGAGCACGAAGCCGGCTACCGGGGGCGCGGGGCCTCGCGGCAAGGGATATTCCTGTACCAGTTCGAGGCCCTCTCGCGCAACCGGCTGGGATACGACGCGGGACTGGACGCCATCGCCGCCGACCCGATGTACGACGAGCCCTGGCGCGAGTGGATTCGCACCGTGCGGCGCCAGATCGGGCTGTTCGACCTCTCGGAGATGATCTACGTGCGCAGCGACTTGTATCGCGAGCGCCGTGGGCGCGAAGAGGCCCCCGTGCTCTTCGGCGAGAAGGAGGGCCGGATCGCCTGGGCCAACCGGCGCAAAGACCCGCTCTACCTGTTCGCCGCGCTGCAGCGCCACCTCGGCTACCCGCCCGTGCCGCGCCCCAAGCCGGAGGACACGCAGCGCTACCTGCTGCCCATGCTGCAGCGCAAGGTCGAGCGTCTGGAGAGCCGGCTGCGCCTGTTGGAGGAGGAGCTGCGCGGTGGGATCAACCTGATGCGGTTCTACAAGGATCAGGAGAAGGGCAAGGGCGGGGCCGTGGGATAGACGGCACCCACACGCCGCCTACCGCCGCTCGGGCGCGTCGCGAAGCTCGGGCGAAGCGATGCGCTGCTGCGGGCCGATGGGCCGGGGGTTGTCCGGCCGGGGCTCGGCCTGGCGTTTGGGCCGGTGCGTGGTGCCCGCCAGGTAGTTGTCGATGCTGGCCGAGTCCTTCAGCCGCTCGAAGTAGTCGGCCATGGCCAGGCGCTGCTTCTTCTCGAAGATGGTCCGGCGAAGCTCGTCGCGGACCTCCTCGAACGTCACGTCGGCCGGCTCGGTGTGGCCCTCGCAGAAGAGGATCACGTAGTGGTCGTCGACCTGGATCACGCTGGATAGCTCGCCCGGCTTCAGTGCGAACGCCTCGCGCTCCAACAGCGGCTGGCCGCCGTGCTTCTGGATCGGCGGCACCTCGCCGCGCAAGGCCTGGCTCTGCGGCTCGATCGAGTACTGCTCGGCCAGGTCGCCGAATTTCTCGGCCGTGGGTTCTTTTCGGGCCATGTCGAAGACCGTGTTCGCCCGGCGCAGGTTGTCCAGCACGATCGCCCGGCACCGCACGCGCGGCCCGTAGCTCGCCTCGAACGCCTTCTGCAAGTCCTCTTGGGTGATCTGGATCGTGCCGGCCACCAGCTTCTTCAGCGCCACCGAGGGCCACACCGCATCGCGGCGGTAGACCTCCACGGAGACGCCCTGTTGCTCGGTGACCAGCTTCAGCCAGGTCTCGACGTCGGGCGATCCGTCCTCTTTCAGCTCGACCGCCGCGGCCGCGGCCACGGCGATTTCCAGGTCCATGTCCTTCTCGGCAATCGTGATGTCCCGCTGGCGGCAGGCCTGCTCGATCAGCGTGCGGTGGATCAGTCCATCGAGCACCTCTTCGCCGTGGCGCTGGGCACAATGCTCGGCAAGCTGGTCGAGCGGGATCGGCCGGCCGTTGATCAGCGCGGCCACGTTGGGCATCTGGCGGCGCTTGGCAGGGTCGTTCAGCACGTTGACCACCTTGGCGTTCTGCTGGAGCTTGCGGAACACGTCGTGGGCCACCGAGCGGAGCTTGCCGTCGCGGATCAATTCCTCGAGCTGCGGGGCAACCTGCTCGAAGTTGACTGCCCGGGCCTCGGGTATCTCCCGCTCGCGCTTCAGGATCACGTACTGCCCGGCGGCCTCGATCACCTGGGAGACCTGGCCGTCGGACATGCTGAAGGCGGCCTGTTCGATCTTCTCGTGGGCGCCGTGCCTGCGGATGGGCGGAATCAGACCCTTCGCGGCGGCGCTGGGTACGTCCTCCGAATACTCCTTGGCCAGCTCGCCGAATTGGTCGGGCCGGGCCGCGGCCCGGGCCCGAAGCTCGTTGGCCTTTTCCGGGTCCTTGCAGGCAATCAGGCGCACGCGGACGGACGGCCCGTAGCGCATGTCGTATGCGTTGTGCAGTTCCTCGGGCGTGACCTGCAACTGCGATCCGGCCAGGCGCCTCAGCGCCAAGGTGGGCCAGATGATGTCGTTGGCGTACTGCGTGGCCGTGATGCCCCGTTCCTGCTTGAGCATCTTCATCCACTGATCGACCGGCAGCGAGAACCGCTCGGCCATGCGGCGGATCTCGGCGTCGACGTCCTCCTTGCTCACCACGATGTTGCGCCGCTTGCACTCCTGGGCGATCAGGTACTTGTTCACCAGGCTCTCGAGGACCTGCTCGCCGTAGTGGCGCAGGCATTCGGCGGCCAATTGGCTTCGGGTAATGCGCTGGCCGTTGACCAGGGCCACGAGCCCTGACGTGTTCGCCGACTGGTCGGCCGACCTCGTTTCGCTCGACGCGGGTCGGGTGGCGGTGGCCCGACGAGTCGCGCTCGGCGAGGCCGACAGCCGGGGTTGGTCGGCACTGGCCGACTCATCCCCCCAGAAGTAGCGGATCGCAGCGCACACGGCCAACACCGCCAGCCCGCCGACGATCATTCCAAGTCGGGTACGCCACTTCCCCCTCTGGGGCGGGGTCTTCCGGTTTCGACGCCTGGTCATGACGGTTCCTCCTAAATCTCTTGCAGATAATGACTTAAGCTTCCTGGCCACCGGGTCACACACGGGCGGGGGAGTATAGTGGAGGTCCCTTCCCCGGGACAAGAGCGCTTCCCTGTCGTCGCCGCAGGCCGCCCGCCTGCCAGCCCGTAGTCGCAGGCGGCTCGCCTGCGATCATTGGCTTGTGGGACAGGCGAGCCGCCTGTCCCTACGTTGGCGGATCACGCCCGCTCAGCGCTCTCGCGACGGCCGGGCCGCCACGCGTGGCTCGAGCCACGTGCCCGGGCCGTATTGACCCACCAACACCATCTGCCCGGGGCGCAGGAACCGGGGCCGCCGGTCGAGAATCGTCAACTCCGGCGGCAGGTCCGGTTGCAGTGTCTCGTACCGCTCTTCGGTTGTGATGAGGTACGTGTCGGCCGTTCGGGTCAACTCCGCGGCCAGCTCGTCCGGGTCCGAAGCGTTGAGCTCACGGATCGGGCGCCCGGCGTAGAAGGTCCAGCTCGGCTCCAGCGGCCCGTAGGTCAGGATCCGGGCGTCGGGGCTCCGCGCGGCGATCGTGTCGAGAAGCTGGAGCTCGACGCGGCGCTGGTCGGCTTCCGGCGCGGCGAAGCCGAACAGCACCGTGGCGAACGTCAGCGCGGCGGCGGCGTAAACGCACGTGGCCGCTTGCAGGCGCTCGCGGCGAAACAGGGTCCAGCTTGCGCCCGCGCCCGCCAGGAGGATCAGCCCGACGGCGCCCAGCCACTCCTTGCCGGGCAAGAAGATGCTGGCGGCCACGGGCATGCCGATCAGGATGGCCAGTCCCATCACGCCCATGGCGGTGGCCCCGAACCCGGCCCAGCGGCGCGAGCTGAGCGCCGTGCCGCGGCTTAGGTGATAAACGTAGCAGGCCGTCAAGAGCGCGGCCGCGGGATAGGCGGGCGTGATGTAGTTGGGCAGCTTGGTCCGCGCCAGTGAAAAAACCCCAACGTACACGCCCAGCCAGCAGACCGCGAAGATCAATCCCGGGCGCCACGGGTCCCGCCGCCGGATGCGCCGAACCGCGCCCAGAAGCGTGGGGCCGACGAAGAGTGACCAGGGCAGAAAGCCTAGCATAAGGGCGAACACGTAGTAGACGATCGGGCCGCTGTGCCCTTCCATGCTCTGGGTGGCCCGGTGCAGGTGGTGCGTGAGGAAGAACCCCTTGAGCCAGTCCCCGTTCGTGCGAATCCCCACCCAAACGTACCAGGGCAGGGCCACCGCCGCGATCACCAGGATCGCCGTAATCGGTCGCATCGACCAGCACGTGGCCAGGAAGTGGCGCGGTCCGAACGGGCGCAGGCACGCGGCAAGCCACCGGCGCCACGCGGGCAGCGAACCGTCCGGCTCCCGGGCCGGGAGCCGCATCACCAGCAGGAACATGCCGATCACGGCCGCGGGCAGCACGAAGCCCACGGGCCCCTTGGCCAGCGTGGCCAGGCCCATCATGGCGTACATCAACGCGACGGCCGGCCAGGACGCGGGGAAGTACGGGCGCCCGGCGGCCGGCGCTTCTTCGCCGGGGGTGGGCATCGTGCCCGGCTCTTGTCGCGGAAAGGCCCCCAGCACGTAGGCCAGGATCGCCGCCGTGCAGCAGAAGATCAGGGTCGAGTCGGGCGTGGCGGCCCGGGCGACCACGTCGAACATCAGGGCGGAGCAGAGGATCACCGCGGCCCAGAGCCCCGCCCGGGCGTTGAACAGCCGGCGCCCGATGTGATACGTGGCCAGGGCCGTGCCCAGTGCCAACAGCGCCGAGGGGAACCGCGCACCCAGCTCATTCACCCCGAAAAACGCATACGATGCCATCATCAGCCAGTAGAGCAACACCGGTTTGTGCGGACGCAGCTCGCCGTTGAACCAAGGCACGACCCAATCGCCGCGCCCGATCATCTCGGCCGCACATCCGGCGTTTCGCGGCTCGTCGCGGTCCCAGAGCCGGGCCCCGCCTAAGTTCGCAAACAGAACGATGCCGCCAAGGGCCAGAATCAAGATCTGATGCCGCCAGAGGGGTTGCATGGGGCGCTTCCTTGCGAAGTGACCGGCCTTGCGGCCTGTCGACTTAGTGTAGCGGCGGCACTCCGTGACGCCGTATGCTGTGGTCCCCGGAAGTTGTCCCCAAAATGTTCCGCCGCGGAGCGTCGCAACTACACTAAATCGACAGGCCGCTTGCGGAGCGGGTTTGTAGTGACCCGATTCATCGGGTCATCTTGCCGAAAGCGGCCATTGGGTGGCCGGGGACCGCATGAATGCGGTCACTACGAACTCCTGGGATTGCCTCTGGAAAGGGACCGGAGGGCGGCGTCTTGTATCCCAACCGAACCGGGACGTCAACATCACTTGAGCCCTGATTGGCACGTTTCACGTGAAACGGCCAGTCGGCGCGAATTGCCCGTTTCACGTGGAACGCGCACTTTCACTCGTCGGGAAAAGGGCTTTCTGATGAGGGACCCGGACGGTGATCACTCGTTTGGACCCGCCGGCGAGAGGATTCGATCATCCACCGCAGCCCCATCGCCAAGAGCCCGAACGCGATCGAGACGCCGCACACCGCAAGCAGAAAGACCCATACCCACAGGCGCGCTTCGGAATCGAAATCGCCACCGAGTCTCGTCGGACGGTACAAAAACAGACCGAAGACGCTGAGGCCCTGGAACCCCACGATCCCGGACGGGAACAGGGCGCCCATGCAGAACGTCCGCTGGTAGCCCCGCCCGTAGACGATGCCCACGGGGAAGGCCATCGGCAGGAGGATCGCGAAGCAGCCGGCCAGGATCATGCTCAGCCAGCCGGGCACGCTGATCGCCGACGCACAGAACACGGCGACCAGGGTCATCAGCACGATGAGCTGCGAGAGGGTGAACTGGAAGCGGTGCGGCGGCCCCTCGGGCGTCGAGCGGCCGCTTGTTGTCGATCCGGCCCGCGGGGCTACGTCGATGTTCCAGGGCCCCTCGGGCGCGTCGGGGGGATTGGGGATCGTGGGGTCGTTGGACATGGGACTGTCCTCTCTGAACGCGGGGGATGGAACGCCAGGCTTCAGGTCTCGGGCCACTCGGGTGAGTCCGGCAGTTCCGGCTTCAGGAGCCGAGCCCGCGCTCGGCGCCGGGGAGATTCGAGCATCCAGCGGAGCCAGACGGCCAGGAGCCCGGCCACGATGCACAGTATGCAGACCACGAGAAGCGTGATCCACACGAATGGCCGAACCTCGCCGTCGAAGGCGAACGGAAGGCCGCGGCCAAACATGAATATCTGAAGAACCAGCAATAGCAGTGCACCCGCCGGGAAGAGCCCGCCAATCGAGAACGTCCGCTGGTATTCCTGTCCGTAGATGATCGCCACCGTGATCAGCATCGGGAGCAGGACCATCAGGCAGAGGGCGGCGATCACGCTCAGCCAGTCGGGCACCGCGAAGATCAGTGCACACAGCACCGCCACTACTGCGGTAAGCACGAGCAAGTGCAGAAGCCCGAACTGTAGCGGGCTCGAACCGGTGCCGGACCGGGCACCCGTCATCCGACGCGCCCGCCGGGCGAAATCCAGGTCACCGGGCGGATCCGGTGCGTCGGGGGGATCGGGTATTACGGGGTCATCGGACATTGGACTGCCCTCTTTGCGCGCCAAATCGAGTTGCGTGATTTCGAGACCGCTACGCCTAGCAAGACTTCCGAAGTCTTCTAGACTTCGGAAGTCTTGCCGAACTCTGCCGCGGGGTCGACGGCCATTCTAAGCCCGCCGTGGCCATGGCACCATCCGGGCTGCACAATTGGCGGGTTTTGTAAAGAATACATAAGGCCGGTCGTCTAGGGTGGATGCATAGGTTCGTTTCACGTGAAACGACCACCGGGCGAGCAGGTGGCGGGTCGCTCGGGGGCGGCCTATAATCGGGCGGCCGCCGCGGGGATGGCCCGAGCGGCGACAGAGGACCTCGACGGGGGCGACGGCATGGCGATTCCCGTACAGTGTGCGAGCTGCGGTGCGGAGTTCCGAGCGAAGGACGAGCACGCGGGCCGGCGCGGCAAGTGCCCGAAGTGCCAGACCGCGATCCAGGTGCCGGGGGCGGGTGCGAAGCCGCAACCGGCTGCTGCTGCGAAGCGGCAAGCGGAACCGGCTGCGAAGCCGCAAGCAGCACCCGCTGCCAAGCCGGCGGCGGCCGAGATCCTCGGCGCGTTCCAGGGCGAGATCGAGCCGGCGCGGGTCCCTGCCCGCTACAAGCTGGGCATCCTGCTCGTCTCGGTGGTCATGGTCGTGCTGCCGTTGATCTACGTCGGCTTGATCCTGCTGGTGGGCTACGGCGTCTACTGGCACGCGGTCCACCACACGGGGATCATCGAGGCCGCGCCAGCGGGCCGGGCCAAGGGCTTCGCGGTGATGATCTACCTGGCGCCCATGGCGGTGGGCCCGATCCTCCTGCTTTTCATGATCAAGCCGCTGTTTGCCCGGCCCGCCAAGGTCGAGCGGCGGCGGTCGCTCTCGCGCGACGGCGAGCCGCTGTTGTTCGCCCTGGTCGACCGGGTGTGTGCGGCGGTGCGAGCCCCGCGCCCCAAGCGGATCGATGTGGACTGCGAGGTGAACGCCTCGGCCGGCTTCCGCCGCGGCATCTTGAGCATGTTCGGCAACGACCTCGTGCTGACGATCGGGATGCCGCTGGTGGCGGGGCTTTCGCTGCGCCAGTTCGCCGGGGTGCTGGCCCACGAGTTCGGCCACTTCACCCAGGGGGCCGGCATGAGGCTGACGTACCTCATCCGCACGATCAGCATGTGGTTCACGCGCGTGGTCTACGAGCGGGACGAGTGGGACGAGCGGCTTCGTCACTGGGCCGAGCAGGCCGACATCCGCATCGGCTGGGTGCTGTACGTCGCACTGGTGTTCGTCTGGGTGACGCGGCGGATCCTCTGGGTGCTGATGATGGTCGGCCACGCGGTGGCGGGCTTCATGCTCCGCCAGATGGAGTTTGCGGCCGACCGTTGCGAGGCCCGGCTCGCCGGCAGCGACACCTTCGAGCAGACGGCCCGGCGCTTGGTGTTGCTGAACGTGGCGACCCAGGGGGCCCACGCCGACCTGGGCGAGTTCTTTCGCGAGGGCCGGCTGGGCGACAACCTGCCCAAGCTGGTCATGGCCAACGTGACGCAGATTCCCGGCGAAGTGCTCCAGAAGATCGACGGGATGATCGACGAGTCGACCACCGGTTTGCTCGACACGCACCCGTGCGATCGCGACCGGATCGCCGCGGCCCGGCGGGAGAACGCCCCGGGCATCTTTCGCCACGAGGCCCCGGCCACGGTGCTCTTCCGCGACTTCGACGCCCTGGCCCGCAACGTCACCTGGGACTTCTACCGCGGTGTGCTCGGGCCGCAGGTCAAGCCGGGTGACCTGCACCCGGTCGACGAGCTGCTCGCGCGCCAGGGCAAGGAGATCGAGGCGGGCGAGGCCCTGGGGCGCTATTTCCAGGGGGCGTTCAGTGCCCTGAGGCCGCTGCCCCTTCCGGCTTGGGAAGCGGCCGCGCCGCAGAACGCCCGGGAGACCACCGATCGCATGAAGCAGGCCCGGCAGGAGATGCTCGCCCGCAAGGCCGAATACCAGGCGGCTTACCGGGCGTACGACGAGGCCGACACCCACACGGTCGAGGCCGACCAGGCCGGCGCGCTGCTGAAGGCGAGCTTCAAGATCGAGCCCTCGGCGTTCAGCCAGCGGTTGGTGAATCAAGGGGCCGTGGCCAGCGCGCGGGGCACGGCCCTGGCCCACCAGCAGCAGCTCGTCGGCACGATGGAGCCGTTCGAGCGGGCGGCGGGCGTGCGATTGCTGGCGGCCTGCCAGCTTCTGTGCGTGCCGCAGGTGGCGGCCAAGGTCGACGGCGCCGCGGCCTGGCAGCAGGAGGTCGAGCGCCTGCTGCCGGCCTTGCGCGCCCTGTGCAGCGGCCTGCCGGCCATGCTCGAGCTGCGAAACAGCCACGCCGCGCTGGCCGTGCTCTTGAGCAATCTCGAGGGCAACGAACAGAACGCGGACCTGATCAAGGCCATCCGCAGCCAGATGAGCACGCTGTTCGACAAGCTAGCCGCGGTGCGGGGTGAGCTCTCGTCGGTCGCTTATCCCTTCGACCACGCCAAGGGCCAAATCTCGGTGGGCGAGTACGCGCTGGGCGAGATGCCCACGCGCGACGACCTGGGCGGCGTGTTCGGGGCGGGCGAAGAAATGCTCGACAAGCTCCCCTCGGTCTACGGCCGCATGGTCGCCCGGCTGGCCGCGATCGCCGAGCAAGTCGAATCGGCCGTGGGGCTCAAGCCGCTGCCGAAGCCCGAGCAGCCCGAGGTAACGGCCATCGCCGAGTAGGGCGAGCGGTTCAGGGCTGCTTCGGACCCCCGCGCGATCACCCTAATCGCATGTCGGTTGCGTCGTCTGCGCGTTTCACGTGAAACGGAGAGGTTCGGTCATCGGCGTGGGATGCGCAAAGAGGTTTCACGTGAAACGATCGGCCCGCTGACCGCCTGGGCCAGGCTCGGGCCATCGCTCCGGCTGCTACTCCAGCGGATTGATCACCAGTCCGCTCAAGAGCTTGGGGTAAAAGTACGTGCTCTTCGCCGGCATGCGCTCGCCGGCGAGGCTGATCCGCTTGACGTGCTCGACGCTGGCGGGCATGACCAGCGCGGCCAGGGGGAACTCGCCCGAGCGGCAGCCGGCCACGACCTCGTCGACCAGGTGGACGTACTTGGGCTTGGGCAGGTCGCGCCCGCCGAGCCGGTCTTCGACGAGCAGCCGGTGCAGGATGCTCACGCCCAGGGTGCGCCACTGCTGGTCGTGGTCCTTGGCCACCTCGTCCATGCGCTCGCGGCCCGCGGGCGTCAGACGCGCCAAGAGCCATCGCCCGTCCTTGGCGGTGTAGAGGCCCAGCGTGTCCTGGGCGTCGGCCGTCTCGATCTCCTCCCAAACGTCCGCGGCGGCTTCCGGCCCTTGGCCGGCGGGCCGGACCTCGAAACAGCCGGCGAGCTTCGCGGTGAGGTCCTCGCCGGTCAGCTCGGGCAGGCCGCGGAACAGCCGGTGCGTGGGCAGCACCGCCAAGCCCGGGTCCTCCATGGCCACGCACATCATGAGCACGAAGTTGGCCGGGTGGTCGTTGGAGAGGAACCCGCTCTGGTAGACCTGGTCGCGGTATTCGCAGGCCGTCTCGTAGCGGTGGTGGCCGTCGGCGATCACCACCGGCTTGGGGCCCATCGCGGCGGCCACGGCCGAGATCACCTCGACGTCGGTCACCGGCCACATCCGGCTCACTACGCCGAGCTGGTCGGTTGCCACCAGCGGCGTTTGGCCGGCCACGGCAGCGTCGAGGATCCGCTGGGCCTCCTGCTGCGGGTCGGGGTAGATGCCGAAGATCTGGCTCAGGTTGGCCTTGCACACGGCGGTGAGCATGAGCCGGTCGAGCTTCGGGGCCGACATGGTCTCTTCGTGCGGGAAGACGGGCCCCTGGCCGAACCGCGTGAGGCGCACCCGGGCCATGAACCCCCGGCGCGTGGTGCGCACGCCGCCGTGGTCGGACTCCTGGTGATAGACGTAGACGGCCGGGTCGGCCTCGGTGAACAGCACGCCCTCGCGCTGCCAGTTGCGCAGGAAGCGGCGCGCCCGGGTGTAGCGGTTGTTGGCCTCGTCGTCGTCGCCCGGCTCGATGCGGTTCAGGATCAGCCGGACCACGTTGCAGGGGTGGCGCTTGTAGAGCTCCTCCTGCTCATCGGGCGTGATCACGTCATAGGGCGGGGCGACCACGTCGCTTAAGTTGCCGACGTGGCCGAGGTCGTAGCGGATGCCGCGGAAGGCTTGGATTTCCGGCATGATGTCCTTAGTACCGGTAGTAGTCCGGCTTGAACGGCCCTTCCACGGGAATCCCCAGGTACTCGGCCTGTTCCAGCGTCAGCCGCTCGAGCTTCGCGCCGAGCTGGCCGAGGTGCAGCCGGGCGACCTCCTCGTCGAGCTCCTTGGGCAGCACGTGGACGCCCACCGGGTACTTCTCCGGCTCGGTCCAGAGCGCGATCTGCGCGAGCACCTGGTTGGTGAAGGAGTTGGACATCACGAACGACGGGTGGCCGGTCGCACAGCCGAGGTTCACCAGGCGCCCTTCGGCCAGGAGGATGATCGAGTGGCCGTCGGGGAAGGTGTAGCGGTCCACGAGCGGCTTGATGTTCACCTTCTCCACGCCGGGCAGGGTCTCGAGACCGGCCACATCGATCTCCAGGTCGAAGTGGCCGATGTTGCAGACGATCGCGTCGTTGGGCATCCGCTCCATGTGGTGCGGAAGGACCACGTCGCGGCAGCCGGTCGCGGTGACGAAGATGTTGCCCCGCGAGGCCGCGTCATCCATCGTGGTGACCTCGAAGCCCTCCATCGCCGCCTGGAGCGCGCAGATCGGGTCGATCTCGGTGACCAGGACCCGGGCCCCGTAGCTCCGCATCGACTGGGCGCAGCCCTTGCCCACGTCGCCGTAGCCGCAGACCACCACCACCTTTCCGGCGACCATCACGTCGGTCGCCCGTTTGATGCCGTCGGCCAGTGACTCGCGGCAGCCGTAGAGGTTGTCGAACTTGCTCTTGGTGACCGAGTCGTTGACGTTGATGGCCGGCACCAACAGCTCGCCGCGGTCGTGCATCTGGTACAGCCGGTGGACGCCCGTGGTCGTCTCCTCGGAGAGGCCGTTCCAGCCGTCGGCGAGCCGGTGCCAGAACTGCGGGTCCTCTTGCTGCATCTCCTTGAGAATCGCGTTGACGATCTGGAGGTCCTTCACGTCGGTGGGCCGGTCGAGGATCTCGGGGTCGTCCTCGGCCTGGTATCCGCGGTGGGCCAGCAGGGTGGCGTCGCCGCCGTCGTCGACGATCAGGTTGAGCGTCGCGCCGTCGGGGAAGACCATCGTCTGCTTCACGCACCACCAGTAGTCCTCGTCGGTCTCCCCCTTCCAGGCGAAGACGGGCACCCCGGTGGCGGCGATCGCGGCCGCCGCGTGGTCCTGCGTCGAGTACTTGTTGCAGCTACTCCAGGCGACCTCGGCCCCCAGCTCGCGGAGGGTACCGATTAGCACTGCGGTCTGGATCGTCATGTGCAGACAGCCGACGATGTGGGCACCGGCCAGCGGCTTTTCCGGGCCGTACTTGCGCCGCAGGGCCATCAGGCCGGGCATCTCGTTCTCGGCCAGCTCAATCTCCTTGCGCCCCCATTCGGCAAGCGACATATCGGCGACTTTGTATGGCAATTGGGTCTCGACTTGTGACACGGAGGACCTCCTAACGTGCTCAAACGGGTGGCATGGGAGCTTCACCACCTATGATAGGGGCTGGCGGGCCCGTTTGACAAGGTAGCCCGGTGCCGAGATCGGGAACGAAGCATCACGAGCGATGCGACTCGAATGCCGCACGGGCAGCGCGGACGAACGCCTCGACCGCGGCCGGGTCCTTGCGGCCGGGCGAGGACTCGACGCCGCTGGCGGTGTCCACGGCCGCGGGCCGCACGGCGGCCACCGCCTCGGCCACGTTGCCGGGCGTCAGCCCCCCGGCCAGCACCAACGGGGGGGGCAGGCTGGTTTCCGACTGCTCGCGATACGCGGCCAGGAGCTGCCAGTCGGCCGATTGGCCGGTGCCCCCGTACTGGCCCGGGACGAGGGCGTCGATCAGGACCAGGCGCGGCGCGCACGCAAGCCGGCGGCAGTCGGCCAGGTAGCGGGTCAGGGGTCCGAGCCCGTCCGAGCCCGGGCGGAACGCCCGCATCACCGGACGGGCGCCGAGCCGGGCCAGGTACGCGGGCGGCTCGTCGCCGTGAAGCTGGATCAGGTCGAGCCCCAGCTCGTCGAACCGCCGGATCACGTCGTCTACGTCGGCGTTGACGAACAGGCCGACTTTGATGATCCCGTGCGGCAGCGAGGCGGCGATGCGTCCGGCCTTCTCCGGATCGATGCACCGCCGGCTCTTCGGATAGAAATTCAGCCCCACCGCGTCGGCACCGGCCCGGGCCGCCGTCAGGGCGTCGTCGACGTTCGTGATGCCGCAGATCTTGATGCGGAACATGGTCCCTCCTTTATCCCCCAGCAGAGCGGCCTCCGCAAGCGGCCGGCCGCACGCCCCCGCTGCGATGTCACACTTAGGCTTGAGCCCCCGGCGGGTCGATGTCGAAAACGAAAAAAGGGACCAGGTTTATTTTTTGCCGGAATGGGCGGAAATCCGTAAGTTGTTTGGCAAGAAATAAACCTGGTCCCTTTTTTCGGGGGGTTTCCATGCCGTTCTTTCAAACGTCCGCCAGCCACACGGTCCGGCCGCCCTGGGGGTGGAAGGAGCGGGTGTGGACCCTGGGTCTCGTCTTTGCGCTGGCGGCCGTGGCAGTCTTACTCGGCGGCTGGGCGGCTCGCGGCCTCGGGCGGCCGGCGGGCGAGGCCGGGGCCTCCGCTGCGGTGAGCATCCAGCTCGATCAGGCCGACGGCCACGACGGGTCGGCGGTGAGCGTGCTCGGCGAGGCGCCGTGGTCGTGGATCCAAGGTGTCCGGCAGGAGGTCACTTCGGACGTGAACCTGGCCGCCACGGTGCGCGAGCTGGGGGCTGCCGTGCCCGCCGACAATGGGGACTCGCACGAAGAGTTGATCGAACGGTCGGTGGACCAGATTCGCCGCCGGCTGGAGGTAGAAGGGGTTCCGAACTCCGGGCCGGAGGGCACCCGGGTCCGCTTCGACTACCAGGGGCCGACGCCCGGCTATTCGGCGCTCCTGGTGAACCGGCTGGCAACGGGCTTTGCTGATTCGCTGCGCAGAAGTTGGAGGGACCGGGGCCATCGGGCCTACGCCGAGGCCCGAGCGGAGCTGGAACGAGCCCAAATCGCCTCGCGCCGGGCCTCCGCCGCAGTGGAAGTCTTTCTGGAGGAGACGTTGCGCAAGCCGGCCGCCGCTTCGGCAGCGAGCGAGCCCTCGACGGTCCCGGCACAGAGGGCCGAGCCGCCCGCGTCGAGGACCGTGGAGAACCCCGATTGGGCCGCAGTTTTCGGCCAGTTGCAGGACCTTAAGCGTCGTCGTGCGGAGCTGTTGGTCACGCGCACCGAGCTGCACCCGTTGGTCCAGGACGCGACGTACCGAATCGAGGCCCTTGAGCGGCAGTTGGCAACGATTCCCCGGAGCATCGTGGTGCAGGTGCCCGAGGAGTCGGCGAGGGCGCCCGAGGGAGCGGCGGCCGCAGGCAGTCAGGGTCTTGGCCAGGGCGCGGACCCTGCGGACCTCGAGGCGTTGGCCCGGCTCAAGGCCGCGGCCGAAGATGCCTCGGAGCGGTGCCGGCTGGCGGCCCTGGCCGAGCGGGCGGCCTGGAACCGGTGCCAACAAGAGCCGAAGGTCGAGCTGGAGCCGGCCCGGCCTCGGCAGCCCGCCTCGACCGAGGGGGTCGGGCTGGGTTGGCTGTTGGCCTCGCTCGCGGCGGGTTTGGCCACGGCGGTCGGGGTGGGGCTTGCGGCCACGGGCGCGGCCATGGAGCGGCCGCTCGACTCGATCGACCGGATCGAGGCCGTTAGCGGCGGGCCGGTGGTCGCCGTGATTCCCCGGACCGGGCCGGGGACCGACGTTTCCCCGGCCCCGCGTCACCGGCCGGTGCTCAGGGCGTCGCTGATCCTCGGCGGGGTGTTGCTGGTTGTGGGGTGCGCCGGGATCGTGGTTCGCGCGTTGGTGTAGAACGTCTCTCGCATCGAGGCCGGTTCTCATCTTGTAGGAGGCGTCTCCAGACGCCGATTCGCGCCGCACTGGCGCCGATCGGCGTGTGCAGACGCTCAACTCCGGTCGGCGTTTGGAGGTGCGCAGTTCCGGTCGGCGTTTGGAGACGGCTCCTACAAAGTGGTCCATGGTGGAGCCGGTGCCGGAGTTGTGCCGACTGTAAGGGATGGGGATGGGCTACCGGTTTGCGCCTCGCGGCCCGCTGCCGACGAACCGGGCGGATCGTCCCGATTCTTCCGACCAGGGGAGCAGGGTTATGTACGAGAGCTTTTTCGGTTTCACGAAGCGGCCCTTTGCCTCGGTTCCCCAGGTGGAGCAGTACTTCCCGGCAACTTCGATCGAGGCGGCTCGCGGCACGTTGGCCCGGTGCCTCGAACGGGGCGAAGGGGCGGGGCTGGTCGTGGGGCCCTCGGGCACCGGCAAGACCATGCTGCTGCGCGTGCTGGCCGAGCAGTTTCGTGGATCGTTTGCCGTGGCCTTGCTGAGCTGCGGGCGCTTGAGCAGCCGCCGGGCGCTTTTCCAGGCGATCCTCTACGAGCTGGACCAGCGGATCCGCGGCCTGGACGAAGGCGAGCTGCGCTTGGCACTGGTCGACTATCTGACCGTGGCGCCGGACCGTCCCCGCGGCTTGATCCTCTTGGTCGACGAGGCCCACGGACTGCCGCTACGCCTGCTGGAAGAGATCCGCATGTTGACGAACTTGGCGGCCGACGGCCAGCCGGCGGTGCGCGTGGCGTTGGCGGGGGGGTGTTTACTGGAAGAGCGGTTCGCGAGCCCCAAGCTCGACTCGTTCAGCCAGCGCCTCGTGGCCCGGTGCTACCTCGAGGCCATGGGAAACGCCGAGACGCGGGACTACGTACAATCGCAGGTCGAGCGGGTCGGGGGGGACGGGGCCGCGCTGTTCGGCGACGCGGCCTGCGAGGCGGTCTTCCAGGCCACCGACGGGGTGCCGCGCCTGGTCAACCAGCTTTGCGACCACGCCTTGCTGTTGGCATACGCGGGGGGTTTTTCACCCATCGAGACCGCAGTGGTGCAGGAGGCATGGGCCGATCTCCAGCAGTTGCCCACCCCCTGGAACGGCGACGAGGTGCCCGAGGGGGGCGTGATCGAGTTCGGCGGTCTCGAGGACGACTCCCCCTCTGCCGCCGACGAGCAGGACGCCGAGCGCCAGGCCCCCGCGCTGCGGATTTCGCCCGATACGGCCTCCGACGAGATCGACGAAAGCGGCGAGAGTGGCGAAAGCGCCGAGAGCGACCCGGCCGGGCAGGTCGAGCGGATCGAGGCCATGCTGGCCGACGTGGACCAGCAGCGGCCCGGGGCCGGCTTGGGCACGCCCGAGCTGGAAGTGGTGTTCGACGACCCGGACGACCTGCTCACCGAGCCGTTTGACGACGAGGAGGTGCTCAGCGACCGCGTTGCCGTCAACGGGGAAGCGGACCGGGAATCGGCCGAGTTCACCGAGCCGGAGCCCGCTCCGGAGGAGCCGGCCCGGGATGAATTGGACGAGCCGGATGAGCCAGCCGTGGCCGAGCTGCCGGCCGACGACGACCATAAGGCGGTGCCGGCTGCCGTGTCGCCGGAGGCGACCAGCCAGTGGTTCGCGCCGCAACCCGAGATCGTCACGGGGCTGGCATCCTGTGCGCTGGACGACGGGGATCCTGCCGCGGCGCCGGCGGAGCCGCTGCCGCAGTACGAGCCCTACGAGGAGCCGGCCGCCGAGCGTCGCGAGCCGGCGGCCTGCGGCGCCGCGGCGCGTCCGTCGTACAGCCGGCTGTTTGCCAAGCTGCGTTACGGGTAGACCCACCTTGTGGAGTGCGGCGACTTGTCGCCGCTTTCCGGAGCACTTACAGGCACACGGCACATCGGAGCCGCACCGGCAATCCTTCCATTGGCGGAAAACAAAGCGGCGACAAGTCGCCGCACTCCAAAATCCGTGCCACGGGGAAGAGCCCGCCATGACCCGAATGCTCGAAGCACTGCGCCGGATCGAAGCCCGGAAAGGCGACGAGGCGATGGAGGTCGCGCTCGATCGGGCCGAAGCGGTCACGGCGCTGGCCGCCGCTTGTTGGGACGACGAGGCCGCCGCCGGATTCGAAGCGGACGCCGGCACGTTGTGTGCCGCGACCATCGAGCCGGTGCTGCCCGAGTACCGTCCCGAGGCGTATGCCGTGCCGCCGGCCGGGCTGGAGATCGACTGGCAGACGCCGGACGCCGCACCACTCGAGCCGCGCGACGTCGCGGCACACGAGGTGGCACGGTCGGGAGACCGTGCCACAACAACGGGAGACCTTGCCACAACAATCGACGAGCGAACCCGAGCACTCGACCGCCTGGTCGAGCACATCCTCTCCCGGGTTCCGGCCGGCAGCGGCGCGGTGCTGATGTTCGCCAGCCCTTTGGACGGGCAGGGCACGGCGGGGCTTCTCAGCGAGCTGGCACCCCTGCTTGCGAAGCGAAGCGGGGGGGAGCCGCTGCTGCTCGAGGGCGGCACTGCGGGCCCCGACCCGGCCGGGCGTCTCGGCGAATTGCGGCGCCACGGCCGGCTGGTGCTCGTCGACGCCGGACCGCTGGAGCGTCCGGAGGCGGCTCCGCTGAGCCGGCATTGCGACGGGAGCTATCTCGTCCTGCGGCCGGAGCGGACTCCGGCCCGGGCGCTGCGCGAGGCGGTGAAAGCTATCCGCGCGTGTGACGGTCGTTTCTTGGGGACGGTCGTCGTGCGAAGCTGACGCGGACGGGAAGAAGGGGACGCGGCTGATTTGTGCGAAGCACGCTTCGGGCCGTTCCGGCAGACTTAGCCCCGTCCCCTTTCCCCCTGCTACGGGGTCTCGATCAACGAGGGCACGGCCAGCTCGGACCATTGGCCGTTGTGGAAGTAGCAGCAGTTGCCGCCGGACTGCGCGGCCGCGTCGAGGGCCTCGGCGGTGCGGCTCATCATCTGCGCGACGTCCTCGTCCTGCTCGGCCTGGGCCCCGCCCAGCGAGACGGTGAACTTCAGCCGGCCGCTGGGCAGCGGCAGGGTGCAGCGGGCGATGGCCTCGCGCAGACGCTCAGCCACGCTCATCGTGTTGGCCAGCTCGGAGCCGGGCAAGAGCACCACGAAGGTGCCCGTGTCATAGTGGGCCAACAGGTCCATCTCGCGAATCGCCGCGCGGAGGAACTGCGACGTGGCCCGCAGCACCATGGCGCTGGCCCGCTGGCCGTGTTCGGCACCGACCTGGGCGAAATCGTCGATCCGCACGAGCAGCACGGAGGGACGTGCCCCACCGCGCCGCCACTCGGCCATCCGCCGTCCCAGGAGCGTGGAGAAGGCGTCGCGGTCCCACATCGTCTCGCCCGGCCGAACCGACCCCCGGGGCGGCACGGTAGGCTCCGTCGACGGCCGTGGCGCGGCAGGAGGTTCCGCCGTCCGTACGGTCGGCTCTTGAGCGGCGGGCTGCTGGGGCTCCTCTTCCGGCTCATCGGGCGCTTGGGGAATTCCGAAGGGGCGAATCTGCTCGCCGTCGTGGTAGTGCGTGCAGTTGCGGCCGGCCTGTTTCGAGGCGTAGAGCGCCGCGTCGGCCCGCTCGATCATGCCCGCGGCCGTCTCGTCGCCACGCAGCTCGGCGACGCCCAGACTGGCGGTTACGCTGAGCTCGGTCTTGCCGAAGCGGAACCGGGCCGTCTCGATCGCCGTGCGAACCCGGTCGGCCGCCTCGGCAGCCACGTTGATCGGGGTGCCTGGCAGGACCAGCGAGAACTCCTCGCCGCCGTAGCGGGCGGGGATGTCCATCTCGCGGAGCGTCTCCCGCAGCACCTTGCCCAACCCCCGCAGCACCTCGTCGCCCGCCTGGTGGCCGTAGGTGTCGTTGAACTGCTTGAAGTGGTCGACATCGAGCATGACCACCGAAAAGGTCCGGCCGTGGCGCTGGAACTCGGCCGCCCGGTGGCTCATCTCGTCGTCGAACGCTCGGCGGTTGGCCAGCCCGGTCAGCGCGTCGGTGCGGGCCTCCGCGGCGTGGCACTCGATCTGCTGGGCCTGCTCGCGGAGCCTCTCGTCGGCCGAGGTCAACTGCTCTTGCATCACCGAGTTGGCATGAATGAGCTTGTCTACGGCCGAGACGACCGCTTCGGGCTCATCGAGCCCCACCGAGGACAGCTCCTCGTTGATTTCTTCGACGCGGCTGGTGTGCTGACCGACGTTGGCGGCCACGTGGGCAGCCAGCTCGCGGAGCCGCCCGAGGACCTCTCGGGCGTAGCGGATTTCTTCGTGTTCCCCGTCGGCTCGCCGCCGGCCATGGAGGTACCACCCTCCCGCGCCTCCCAGGAGGGCCACCAGCACGGCGAAGGACAGATCGATAATCGCGATCGACATCGTAGGGACGTTCCTAGCGGAAGCAAGGTCCTGGCGGAGACGTTGCTGCCCCGGGCGGCACGCTCGACGCCGTGCCGCACGAATCGCTCCTCCGGAAACGTACAAATCGCCCGTGCGGCCGAAACCGGCCGGGCCAACCGGGAGGCGTCGCAGGCGAGGGCACCTCGTCTCTTTCGAGCAACCCACTCTCCAGAGGGGGCGCGGCCGGATTCCTATTGAAACCTAGGTCGGAATCCACCACTGTCAAACGCGGCCCGGGAAAACCCATAAATCCCACAAAAGGCGTCCGGTCTCCTCCGTTGTCCCCTCGTTCCCATGCTCTCCGAATGGGAACGTCTTGCCCCCTACTGCACCAGCCGCACCTTAGGGCAGTCGATGATCTCCTCGAAGATCTCCACGAGCCGCTGCTCGTACTCGGCGGGGTTGCCGCTGCCGCGGGAGCTCTGGCCGTCGTCGTTGGCGGTCTCGCCCAATCGGGCCATCCGGTCCATGAAGCCGTAGTCGGTCCCCAGGCCCACGCCGACCGGATAGACGTACCATCCGTCGGCCTGCATCTGGGCGGTCTGCATCAGCGGCGCGTCTTTCCAGTATTCGCCCGTGTTGTAGAACTCCTCGCTTTGGTCGCTGTTGGCGATGAACTCGTCGACGTCCGCGGGGTCGGAGCTGTAGAGGTTCGGCACGCCGTCGGTCAACAGCACCACGATCTTGTTCGTGGCCACGCGGCCCTGCCCCCCTTCGGCGGCGGGACGGATGTGTTCGCGCGCGGTCGCGAGCCCGTCCTCGGTCGAGGTCGTGGCGCCCTTGTCCCCCACGGCCTGAAGCCCCGTGCAGGCGAGCATGGCCGCGTCGTAGTCGCCGGTGAGCGGCTGCTCGATGACCGGCCCGCCCCCCTTCAAGGTGTCGAACGCGATCACGGAGACCCAGTCGCGGGCGTTGATGTCGGGGACCATCGCGTTGCGCTCTTTGACGATTTGGATGGCGGCGATCAGGGCCCGCCGCGCAGCGTGCATCGGCTGCGTGCGCGGCGGAAAGCTGAAGTTGCCGCCCGCCGTCTGCTCGGTGTTCCACGGGCAGTGGGGGCTGTGACGCGAAAGGGGCACGTACTGCGTCCCCTCCGGCTTCAGGTCCCGCCCGTGATCGAGCATGAACTGCACGTACGTCACGTAGCCGATCCAGTTGCGGAACGCCCTGGGGGCCCTGCTGCTGGCCGACGGGTAAACGCTTCGGTTCGGATTGTTGAAGCCCGTGATCCGGTCGCCGTCCTGGCGCGGGGGAAGCCAGCCGCGATCCTCGGGCGGCGTGCCGGGCGTGGTGGCCGCCGGCATCATCGACGCCAAGAGCGCCGCGTCTGCCCCGCCGGGGGCCAGCGCCACCTCGAACCCCAGTCGGCGGCCCGCGCTCGGGCTTGCCCTGCGGTTCCGCGGATCCTCCATCCACAGGGCGAGCCAGCTCGCGTCGGGCCCCGGCCGGAGCCAACCCAGTGGCGGCTTGGGCGGCGGAGGCGGGGGCGGTGGCGAAGGAGACGGCGAGGGGGACGGCGGTGGTGGCGAAGGAGACGGCGAGGGGGACGGCGGCGAGGGCGGTCTCGGCGGTGGCGGCGGCACGATCCGCACCGGCCGAATGATGTAGTCCAGGTACTTCTCCCAGTACGCGTAGTTCAGCGCGCTGCTGGGCACCGGCTTCGCCTTGGGCATCACCTTGGCAATCTGAAAGTCGATGATCGCCGAATAGCCCTTCACCTTGCGCACCAGCTCGTTGTCGCCGGGCAGAATGCGGTACTTGGCCCACTTCGGCTCGTCCGGTAGGTTGGCCAGCGGGCCGCCGTCCTTCGTCAGCTCGGCGTAGGCCCACTTGTCCTTGGCCACGCCGGCCGGCTCGCCGATGTACTGAAGCGTGCCCGGGTACTTGCCGAACCCGAAGTCCTTGAACAGGTCCTCCATCAGGTCGTTGCCGATGGTGGGGTAGCCCTCGTCGGCGAACTCGTCGTTGATCTCCGCCGTGGCCCAGCAGGGCTCGGTGTCGTCGTTCATCGAGCCGGAGAGATCGACCACGAAGGCGATGTCGCGGGGGTTGGCCATGGCCACGGCCGAGGCCCGCTGGGCGAAGTCCATGCCTCCGAAGATGCGGGCGAAAAACAGGGGCGAGCGGCCGTTGACGTCCTCGTCGGTCCGGGCGGTGACCCTCACTGCATTTCCCGGAGTCTTGATCGGGGTGAACGTCCGGGTGCTAACGTCCCAGATCCCGTACTCGATGTCGTCGGAAACGAGGTCGACTTTGGTCCCGCCCGCCACGTGGTAGCCGGCGAACTCCCGGGCCACGGCCTCCATCTCGCTCCGCGCAAGCCGCATCGTGGCCGCCGCGGCCATGGCCGACGAGTCGGCCGCGTTCTGGAGCTGCGAGCGGACCAGCACGATCCCCCCCACGTCGACCGCAAAGGCGATCATAGCCAGCATGACCACGGCCAGCATGGCCGCCATCAGGAGTATCGCGCCGCGACGGCGCCGTCGTTGGGGTTTCGCTCGGGGTAACGTCATGGGAGCCCTCCCGGGGACTGACGGGTTACGGACCGATACGAGAAACTCTCGGTCGCGAAGCGCGCCGGGTCAAACGCCGCGGCCGGCAAACCGGTCACGCCAAAAACGAAGAAAGCGAGCGACGAGGCGCACTCCGAACCGACAACCTCACGACAGAGAAGGTTGCGATCTTCGGCAGTCGGGCCGGCTCCCTGCGGAGCCCCCTGACTTTGCGCCCCGACCTCGCGATCGGTTTGCCTTTTTCGGTTTTCGCAGCGGCCGACCGCCCGTTCCACGCTCCCGGAGCGAAAACGCGACTATCGGCCCCTATGGGTTCTTTAGGTCACGTTCGGGGGGATGTCAAATCAGGGGGCAGGAGTCAGGGTCAATTGATAGCCGCGGGCGGAAGCCCGCGGAAACGAAAAAGGGGACCTGGCTTATTTTGTGCGAAGCACCCTTCGGGCCGTTGCGGCAGAATAAACCAGGTCCCCTTCTTCGTCCTAGCGCCCGGCAAACCGCCTCGCCTGCTCGGCCGGGTCCAAGCCCACTCGCTCGGCCCAGGCCCGCAGCAGCTTCGCGAACACCGGTCCCGGACGCCCGCCGCCGATCTCGCGGCCGTCGAACCGGGTGACCGGCAGCAGGCAGAACGGCGTGCTGGAAAGCAGCGCCTCGTCGGCCGCGGCCAGGTCGTCGGGCGTCAGCTCCCGTTCGGCCTTGGGGATTGCCAGGTCCCGGGCCAACTCGCCGACCACGGCCAGGCTGATGCCCGGCAGAATCCTCGCCGCCGGCGGCGAGAGGAGCCCCTCGTCGGCCCGGCAGATCAGCACGTTGGCAGTCGAGGCTTCGATCACCCGGCCGTCGCGGTCCAGGAGCAGGGCCCGGGCCCCCGGCTCGACACGTGCCGCGTGCCGATCAGCCAAGTAGTAGTGCATCCGGCTGCGGCACTTCAACTCCGCCGGCCAGCACTCCGAGGGCACCTGGCGAAGGGGAGTAGTCACCAGCGACTGCCCTGTCTCGTACTTCTCCGCCCAGAGCCGAAACGGCAGCCGGTAGGTGTGCATCGCCACGGTGGGCCCGCCCGCACCGGTCTCGGCGTAGGCCGGGTAGATGCCCGGCGTGACGAAGATCGTCAGCCCCAGGTCGTCGCCGGGGGCCAGAAGCGAGTGGTTGCGGCGGACCAGCTCGGCGGCGGCCCGGGCTATTTCGCGGAGGGTCATGCCCGGCTCGATCCCCACGACCTCCAGTGAGTGTTCGAGCCGTGCCAGGTGCTCGTCGAGCCGAAACAGCTTCCCGCCGAAGGTGCGAAGTTGCTCGGCCACCGTGGCGCCGAGCACAAATCCGGCGTCGACCGCCGAGACCGCGAGCTGCGAGGCCGGGATCCATCGCCCATTGAGGAATGCCAGCGGTTCCGTCATTTTCACACTATCCAGAGAGTACTCGTCTCGCTGAAGCGAGACGGCTACTGTGAAACCGCCTTGTGATGCCGCCGGGCGACGAAGTCCAGCGCCAGCACGAAGATCACGGCGGCCACGGCGAGCCCCAGCGCCAGGGCCACCCCGGCGTCGAAGGTCTCCGGCCAGACGTTGTCCAACTGCTGGTGCTTCAGATCCGCGCCGTCGTGCGTCAGCGGCGATTCGGCCTTGAACGGCCAGATTCTTCTGAGCGACCCGATCATGAACCCGCACAACAGGGCCATGGTCTGGGCGTGGTATCGGGCGAGCAGCCAGCGCAGAAACTTGCTGAAGGCCAACAACCCCACGGCGCACCCGGTGCCGAACACCGCCAACGAGAGCACGTTCTCCGGCGTGATCTGGCCGTTCTTGAGGCTGCGGATCACGCCGGTCATGTAGTCGTATTCGCCCAGGATGAGGAGGATGAACGCCCCGCTGATCCCCGGCAGGATCATCGCGCAGATGGCCACCGTCCCGCAGAGCAACAGGTAGGGGTAAGTGTCGGTGCCGGCCAGGAACGGCTGCACCACGAGCCAGAAGGCGAACCCGCCGCCGGCCAGCGCCAGCAACACGCCCGCGGCGTTCCAGCGCTCGATGGATCGGGCCACCACGAAGCTGGACGCGAGGATCAGGCCGAAGAAGACGGCCAGGGTGGGCTGGCGGTGCTCGGCCAGCAGGTGGTTCATCAAGCTGGCCAGCCCGACCATGCCCGTGCCAATTCCCAGACCCAGTGCCACGAGGAACCGCAGGTCGACGTGCCCCGCCGCGGCGCCCCATTCGCGTCGCCGCAGGTGACCGAGAAACACCAGGTCGAACCGGCTGATGGCGGTGACCAGCCGTTCGTAGATGCCGAGGATCAGAGCAACGGTACCGCCGGAGACGCCGGGGATGATATCAGCACCCCCCATCAGAAGCCCCCGCCCGAAGTGGGTCGAATCGCCTCGAAAGTTCGCCGAATACTGGCTCATCAATTCACACTCAAGAGGTCGGGATTTCGTGGATTGCCGGCGGCGATTCTACCCGGCTTCGGCGGGCCAAGGAAGCGGAATGCCTCCGAAGCGGGGTCTGGCTCCAAGCCACGCCAGGGGCCCCGGTTTTCGCCATTTACGCTAGGTAATACTAGCTTCCCCAATCTACCAGGGATCGACGCCCGTTCCGGCGGCGGCTCACCCGCGTGACCCACGCCCGTTCTCACTGCTTTGCCCCGAACCCCTCCGTGACAAGCTTGACGCCCCGGATGGGGATTTGTTAGAATCCGTTGTGCTAGCGTGGGTTAATGCCTCATCACAACTTCTCACGAGGGACCGAGCCGGATGCGCGTGCGTCGATCCGCCGGTTGGACGGTGGTCGAAGCGCCGGCAAAACTGAACCTTTTCTTTGAGGTGCTCGCCAGGCGTGAAGACGGGTATCATGAGATCGAAACCCTCATGTGCCCGATTGACTTGTTTGACACCTTGAGCTTCAAGGAGGATCGCAACGGCCCTATTGAGCTGAGATGCCAGCAGACGACGAGTTCCGCGAACCAACCCGGCGCCGCGCGTGACGCCGGGACCGACGACGCCCTTCCCGAGGGGCCGGAGAACCTCGCCTATCGGGCGGTGGAGTTGCTCCGGCGCCGTGCGGGGGTTCGCCGCGGGGCGAAGATGCTCCTGGTGAAGCGAATCCCGATCGCGGCCGGATTGGGAGGCGGCTCGAGCGACGCGGCGGCGGCCCTGATCGCCGCCGAGAAAAGTTGGGGGCTCGAGCTTTCCCGGACGCAACTCGTGGAGCTGGCGGCGGAACTGGGAAGCGACGTGCCTTTCTTCCTTGCCGGCGGCGCGGCCGTCTGCCGCGGGCGGGGTGAACGGCTCACCCCGGTTCCCCTGCCGTGTCGGCTGCATTTTGTGGTCGTGCGCCCGCCGGCGGGCCTGTCGACCGCGGCGGTCTATGCCCGTTGCCGGCCTGCGCCGCAGCCATCGAGCGTCGAACCGATACTTAACGCACTACATCGAGCCAATCCGGATCATATCGGCCGACTGTTGTTCAATCGGCTCCAGCCGGCCGCCGAGACATTGACGCCCTGGATCCGCCGCCTCGGCGAGCAGTTCGCCCGCCAGGCAATTCCGGGGCACGGAATGAGCGGCAGCGGGACGGCGTACTTCGGGCTGTGCCGAAGTGCCGCGCACGCCCGGCGCGTGGCACGGCGTGTCGGCAGCCGCATTCCGGGCAGGGTGTTTGCCGTGCAAAGTTGCCGGTGAGCCGCCAGACGCGCCTCCAGAGAGCGGAAGGAGAACGGCCGTGGAAATCACCGAGGTCCGAGTGAAGCTCATGGACGAGCCGGGAGAGCGGTTACAGGCATTCTGTTCGATCACGTTCGACGACGCCTTCGTGGTGCGCGATCTGAAGATCATCGAGGGGGCGTCCGGCCCGTTCGTGGCCATGCCCAGCCGCAAGCTCACGGCCCACTGCCCGCAGTGCGGCACGAAGAACCACCTCCGCGCCGGTTACTGCAATCAGTGCGGAAACCGGCTGCGCGAGCAGGCCGCGGCGAAGGACGACGAGGGCCGGGCGAAACTCTACGCCGACATCGCCCACCCGATCAACTCCTCCTGCCGCGAGATGATCCAGCAGAAGGTGATCGAGGCATTCGAGGAGGAGAAGCAGCGGGCCGCGCAGCCCGGCTACGTCTCGCGCTACGAAGACTTCGACGAGGGCGACGTGGAGGCCCCGCCGCGTCCGGCCCCCAAGGTCGAGCCGGCCCAGATCCAAGGCGCCGAGCCCCCCCGCGGCCCGCACAAACCCCCCGCCGAACAGCCCGAAGCGGCCAAGCCCAAAGAGGACGACTTCGGGGCGGGGATCTTCGATTGAGCCGGCGATTCAGGTTGGGTGCGCGTCCCGACGCGCAATGCCCGTTCGCTCGGAGGTGAACGCGGTCTCGGCCGGTTCGTTTGCGTGCAAGCAGCGTCAGTCGTACATCATGGCCTGAAGCGACAGGTCGTGGACCGTCAAGACGCGTTTCTCTGGCCGCGAGTTGCCCGAATGTCCCGATGCGGATTCGATCGGCGTCAAGGCTCTTGCCAGGTCCTCCAGTCCCGCAATGCTAAACGTCGTGGAGTCCGGCAAAGGCGTTGTGCCATGGCGCGGTGACACGGGCAGCGGTAATACGTCCCGGATCGGGAACGCGATCGGCAACAACAGGCGAGCACCCGGCTCGCCGGGCTGTGTCGGCGAGGGTTCGGCGGGCAGAGTCAGGGGGGGCTCGACCGGCCAGCTCGGCAGAATGACGATCGGCGGGGGGGTGGCAGGGTCGCCCGGCAGCGTTGGCGAGAGGGACTGCGGCGGCTCGTACGGCGGGGGCGCCGGATCCCAAAGCTTCTCCAAAGCCCGGACGTGAATGCCGTCCACCTGACCGACCACCGGCACTCGGTCCAGAGACAAATACCCCTCAACGTGTGAACTACCCCAACGCTCATATATCTCCAGCCCGGCGGCGCTGACGGCTTCGACCGTCGCGTCCGCCCCGGCCCGGTCCGAGGGGTCGTAGAACCGGACCTCCACGTAGATCCTGCTACCGTCGAGGTAGTAGCTGTCCGCGTAGCGGGAAATGAAGTCCTCCGGCCGCCCGCCGTCCTCGACGAACTCGGAGTATTCGTTGTAGATCGTCTGCACTTCGCCGCCGACCGCCTCCGTCCACTTGGGTGCGGGATCGGGGTTCGGCTCGGGAGGATGCGACGGCACTGTCGGCGTCGCCGCGTCAAGTCCACTCCCTCCGCCGTCGGCAGGCGGCGCCGGCTCGCGCGGCTGCGGCGCCGGAGGGGTGTGGGGCTTCGTGATGTAGCTGTGGACGGCGAAGGCGTGAAGCGAGCAGCCCGACTCGGCAAGGTCCTTCAGCGCCCCGACCGGCAACAGGCCGCCGACCACCTCGTCCTTGACCTCCATCACCTCCATGCCGATCCGCTCCAACTCGTCGACCCAGCCCGCCGCCGCCCCAAGCGTCATGATCTTGATGCCGATCCGGTCGCCGTCGATCGGCCATCCCTCGGCCAGTTCCGGCGTGAGCCGGTTGCCGGCCGCTTCGTAGTCGCGGTAGAGTTGCGCCAGACCGTCGCCGATCGCCTCGACCATCGGGTCATAAGTCCACTGATAGTCCGGGGCCGGCGGGGCCGGCACGGCCGAGGCGACCGTCGCCACGGCGGCCGACATCGGTTCCGGCCCGACAGAAGGACCGTCCCACGCGCCGACCGACAGAAGGGTCCTGTTCTCCAGCGGCTCGAAGCGGAGCCCGCCCGGGCGGGCGGAGCGGCGGCGGTTTCGATTTCGTCGAGGAGGCTGTCTCATGGGCGAGATCCCCTGGCTACCCCCCTTCCGTAGGGGTATTCATTCCACCCAGCGGAAATGGCCGTGCGAATGCCCGGCTCTATGACCCAAGGCCGGACTAGCGGGCCGATGTCACGTGCGAAAATCCCCCGTTTGATACGCCGGGCCTCAGGTCGATTATAATCACGGTTCCCGGCCGTTGGGGAGCTTTCGCCTCGGACGTTCCTCGAAAGGATGCCAGAACGGCCGGGAAAGCTGCCAGTGGACGACCGCCAGGGCCACGAGCGGCACTGCCTCGTCCCGGCGACGGTTTTCCAGGTAGGCGACCCGCAGATCGTCAGGCTCCGTGGCGTCCTCGCGCGTGGCGTCGGGGCTCTCGGCGGAGTCTGCTCGGGGCGCGGCTTCCAGGACAGCCGGCGGTGGCGGGGATGTCCCTTCGGGTCTGCCGCCCTCCCGGGCAAAGAGGACCTCGTCCCGAAGTGGACGCTCGGAAAGCGGGACAATCCCCTCGCCGTGGTCGTGGCGACAGCGGGGTCCATGCGCGGTCGACGGGACGCGTTCGCCGCCACTTGGCACGCCGAGCACCCCGGCAGCAGCCCGGCCAGCGGACCGCCCGCCCCCGAACCGCACGGTCGCCAACTCGACGTGCCCGAACGCGCTGCCCGATTCGCGGGCCGACTGAGACGACTGCGCCGCCAACTCGAACGCCTGCGATCGCCCCAGAGAACCTCCTTCGGAGATACGGTCGGACCGGGCCTCGGCACGGGTCCGCGCTGCTGAACGGGTCGGCGACCGGGGCGCGCCTTCGCTGCCGGCCAGCGGAACCGCGCCCGCTTCGACCGGCCGCTCGGCGACCCACGTCAGATCGATCAGCCCGGGACCGGGCCCGGCCGGCTGGAGTTCCCCGGGGTCGACGCGACGGATTTCGATGCCCTCAGAAGAACCGGTGCCGTGAGAAACCACCGCACCCGATGCCAGAAGCAAGGTACCGCCGCGAGGGACGTCCTCGTTGCCCTCGACTGGCACGAATCCGCCTTCCACGAGTATCCCCGGCTGTGCCGCCTGCTCCTCGTCGGCCGCGGCCGCGTCGGGGTCTTCACTGGCCGTCTGGGCCGGCGGTTGCGCGTTCGACTCGCCCTCGGCCAGCGGATCGCCCAGCACGACCGAGAGCAGCAGCCGGCCCTCGACCCGTTCCACGCCCAGCCGGCGGTATCGCCTGTCGCGTTGCCGGGGGCGCCGTTGTCGATCGTTTCGCGGTCCGATCATCTCATCGCGCCTCGTTGCTTAGTCCCTATCCGAAAAGGGGTCAGACCCCCTGGGTTTAAGGGGTCTGACCCCTTTTTCGGATACTCAGGGGAGTTCGGCGTCTGCCCGCTGTGCCAACGCCTCACCCGGACGTTCCAGGAGACGGACCACCCGCCGGTAGTTCGCCCGGTGCTTGTCCAGAAACTCCCGGTACCGGGCGACGCCGGGCGCCGACGCGGCGGCGATCTCTTGGTGCTCGATCGCCTGCCGAAACGATTCGGCCGCGGCGGCGAACTGTCCTCGCCGCTCCAGGGCGATTCCCCGGTTGTTCCACACGCCGCCCAGGCTGCTCCGGTAGCCCGGCACGTCCGGATAGTCTTCGACCACGTCTTCAAGGATCGCCCGGGCTGCCTCGAACGACTCGCAGGCGTCCTCCGGGCGCGCGTCCTCCGTCAGGGTCCGGCCCAGGTTGTTGTGGCTCACGGCCAGGTCCACCCGGTATCGGACCATTGCCGGGGCCAGCCGGCAGAGCCGTTCGCCCATCGCGACGGCGCGGCCATACGACCGGAGGGCCTCGCCACGCCGCCCCGCATGGTTCTCGACCGCCCCGAGGTTGTTGTACGTGAGCGCCACGTCGCTTTGGTACGCCAGCACGTTCGGCCAGCCCTCGACGAGCTTCTCTTGAATCTCGATGGCCCGGTGGTAGAGCGCGCCTGCCGAAGCCGGGTCTTCCTTGCTCTCGACGAAGCCCAAATTGCCGTAGGCGGCCGCCAGGTTCCGAGCGTAGTCGGGCCGGTCGGGATACCGCTCGACCAGCGTGCTGAGGGCCCCGATCGCCCGGCGATACGCGGCCTCGGCGGCCGAGGGACGTCCCGCGTCACAGAGCAACAGGCCGAGGTTGTTGCAGGTCATGGCCAGATCCTTGCGGAACGCCGGCCGCTCGGGATGTTGGGCCGCCAGCCGCTCTTGCACGTCCATGGCGTCGCGGTAGGCCCGCTCGGCCGCGTCGGCGTCGCCGCCGCCGGCCAACAGCAGGCCCAGGTTGTTCCGGCACAGCGCCAGCCCGGCTGAATAGTCCGGCTCGCCGGGCCGGCTGCCGAGCAGCTCCGTGTAGATGGCTTGGGCCCGGCGATAGGACGCCATGGCCTCCGCGCGGTCGCCGATCTGCTCGGTGATCGTGCCGACCTTGAAGTGGGTCTTCGCCAGGTCGGCCTTCAGCGCCGGGTCGTCGCCTGCCCGGGCGATGAACCCGCGATAGTAGCGGAGCGTCTCGGCGAGCAAGTCGCGCCGCAAGGGCTCCGTGCCCGGTAAGTCGGCGAGCTGCTCGGCATGGCGGACGACGAAGCGGTCGACCACCTCGCGGACTTGCGCGTAATTGGCCTCGGCTTGATCCAGCGCGGCCTTCGTGCGATGGTGCTCCCGCGCTAGCAGCACGGCCCCGCACGCCAGCCCGACCACCGCCAGGACCAACACCCCGAGCGCCCCGGCCACGGTCGCCTGATGGCGTCGGGTCCATTTGGCGCCTCGGTCGAGCAGCGTGGGACGGCGGGCCCGAACCGTCTGGCCGTCCAGGAAGCGCCGCAGGTCGTCGCCCAGATCGGCCGCCGTGTCGTACCGCTGGTCGGGCGACTTGGCGATCGCTTTCTGAACGATGGTCTCCAGGTCGACGGGGATCGCCGGGCATAGGCGCCGCGGTGGGGACGGCTCCTCGTGCTCAATCCGGCGGAGTAGCTCGTGGCGGTCGGATGCCTGGAACGGTGCCCGCAGCGTGAGTAGCTCGTAGAGCGTCATGCCCAGCGAATAGACGTCCGTGCGGCGGTCGACCAGGGCCGCGCGCCCCTGCCCCTGCTCGGGGCTCATGTAGCGGAGCGTGCCCAGCACGTCGCCGGTGCCCGTCAGCTCCGAGTCGATCGGGAGCCGGGCCAGGCCGAAGTCGGTGACCCACAGCGTGCCCTCGGTGTCGAGCAGCAGGTTCGAGGGTTTCACGTCCCGGTGGACGATGCCGCACTCGTGGGCGTGCTGCAGGGCCTCGGCCGCCTGGACGCCCAGCTCGGCGACCATGCGGAAGTAGGCCCCCTGCTGGGTTCCGTGGACCGAGCAGAGGGCCGCCGGCGTGGTCCGGCTCTTGCCCGGGGCGGTGGTGGCCGCGGTCGGCGCCGGCGTGACGTCGTTGGACCGCGGCGCGCGGCGGTCTCCCGGACGCAACGACGACAACTCCCGAATCGCCCGATCGAGCGACCGCCCCTCGACGTATTGCATCGCGTAGTAGTGCACGCCGCGCTCGCAGCCCACCGCGTAGACCGGCACGATGTGGGGATGCTGGAGCCGTGCGGCGGCCTGGGCCTCGTTGCGGAAACGGGCGATCTGCTTGCGGTCGAGCACGGCGGCAAACGGCAGGACCTTCAGCGCCACCCGGCGGTCGAGCGAGATCTGCCGGGCCTCGTAAACGACGCCCATTCCGCCGCGCCCGATCTCGCGGATGAGCTGGTAGTCCCCCAGGCGCTTCTCGGACGTGACCGCTTCGACCGGCGTCGTCCGCCCGCCGTCCACGCCCAACGCTGCCTGGTGCAGGAAGTCAACGCTTTCCAGATACGCGCGCAGCGGCTCGGCCAAATCGGGGTGCCGGGCCAGATATTCTGCGGGGTCCGGCGCGAGGCCCTCCTCCCTGGCCACCATGTAGCCCTCGACGATTTCCGCCAGACGCCGTTGCTGGTCTTCGGGCAACGATGCCAGCGACGGCTCGACCTCGCTACGGCTCATAGGACACCTCGTTTCTTCAGTCGGCGACGCAGCGTCTCGATGGCCCGAAGCCAGAGCATGCGCACGGCGCCGCCGGAGCGCTCCATTTGTTTGGCCACGTCCGCAAACGGCAGGCCCTTCAGGTGACGCAGGACGACGACTTCCCGGTATTCGGGGGGCAATTCGGCAAGCTCGTCGGCCAGGATCATGAGATTCTCGTTGCGGCCGGCCTGGGAGCTGGGCGAGCCGCAGTGATCGGCCAGCAGCGTCTCGATCCGCGCGGCCGACTGCCCCACGCCGGCCCCGATCTCGCTGAGCGACACCTCGCGCCGCACGTCCCGCCGGGCCGCAATCAGGTGCTTCTCCACCAGTCGGGCCAGGTTGTTGACCAGGATCCGCCGGATCCAGGCCAGGAACGCCCGGCCGTCGGCACCGCGGAACTGATGGAAGTCGCGGTGGGCCTCGAAAAACGTCTCCTGCACCACGTCAGAAGGACTGAACCGGGCCCGAAGCCGCTCGTCCATCTGCACCGCCGCCACGAGCTTCAGATAGTTCGAGTACATCTCGAGCAACTCGCCCAGGCACGCCCCGGAGCCCTCGCGGGCACGGCCGAGAAGCTCATCGGGGTTCGGCTGGGCATCTGACACCATGGCTCTTATTCAGGCCGGATTTCCGGACGGTTGTCACGCACCGGCGCGGCAGCTTCTGCCGGGCCCGGCAGCCGAGAGGACGATCCGATCCCGCCCACCCTTTTCAGACTACCCACGACCTGGGGGGGAAGCAAGCGTCAAAGATGCGGCTGGAGTTGCGTTCCGGACGCGGCGGGGCGAGAGCTGACTCGATGCGTGTAGGGTGGGTGCTCGCAACCACGCGCGTTCCAGGTGCCCTCGCGTGCGTGCGAGCACGCACCCTACCGGCCCATCTTCTGAAGCGCGTAGTCCAGCGCCCAGCGGGTATACATGGGGAACGTCCCCCTGGGCTCGATGCCCCGGGCGATCGCCTCGATCTGCGGCCGTTTCGAGCGGGCTCGCTCGGCCACCGCTGCCAGGTGGATCGCCGCGGTGAGGCGCACGCGGGGATCCTCGTCGGTGAGGTGCTCGACGAGCACCGGCAGGGCCTCGTCCTCGTGCCCGAGGTTTGCGAGCACCTCGGCCGCGGCCAAGCGGACGTCTGGTGCACGGTCGTCCAGCGCGGCCTTCAGGTCGTCGACGGCTGGGGCGGCCTGCGACCCCAGGGCGGCCAGCCCGGTGGCGGCCCAGAACTTCACCGCCGTGTCGCGATCGCCGAGCGCTTCACGGAGGTTGTCGAGCTGTCCCGGCCCGCGCCCGACCAGCTCGGCGGCGTTGAGCACCCGGGCGACGTGGAACGGGCCCTCGCCCTGGGCCATCGTGTAGGGCGATCCCCCCTTCGACCGGCGGCACATGTCCACCTCGGGCAGCAGCGACGTGTCGCGTGTGGCCACCATCCACGTGTGAAGCCGCGCACGCATCGAAATCAGCCGGTCGGCGTGCTCGGGCTCGGCCGCCAGGTTGTGGACCTGGTGCGGGTCGTTCTCCGCGTCGTACAGCTCCTCGGGCGGCTTGGTGTGGCGCATCAGGTCGGCCGCCGCGCCGGTCAGCTCCCCCGCCGCCGCCAGCCGGCGAAGCTCCTGGCGCGTCGGCGTCAGCTCGGAGTAGGTGCTGTGCTGCAACCGCGGCCGGTGCGGGTAGTAGTTGCGGATGTAGAGCCAGCGGCGATCGCGCACCGAGCGGCTCATCTCCATCACCTCGTCGACCCGATCGCGGATCGCGTAAACGAACTCCCTCGGCTCACCGGCCTGCTTCCCGAGGAACGCGGTCCCCTGCATGGTCTCGGGAATCGGCAGCCCCACCAGCGAGAGCACGGTGGGGGCGAAGTCGACGAAGCTCACGAGCCTCTCGCACGTCGTGCCCGGCTTGCCTGGGGCGAGGTGCTGGTACTTTTCCGGGAACCGGACGATCATCGGCACCCGGGTGCCCGAGTCGTGCAGGAACCGCTTGCCGCGGGGAATGCCCGAGCCGTGGTCGGCGTAGAAGAAGACGATCGTCTCGTCGGCCACGCCGTCCTCGTCGAGCTGATCCAACAGGTCGCGGACCTGGTAGTCCATCGCGGTGACCAGGTCGTAGAGCTGGGCCATGTCGCGGCGCACGACCGGCGTGTCGGGGTAATACGGCGGCAGCGGGGCCCGGGCCGGGTCGTGCCGCTGCTCGGGCTTCAGCCGCGCCGTGACTTGCTCGAGCTGCTCGCCGCGGAACCGCACGCGGCTCTGGTGCGTGGTCATGAAGTTAAAGACGGCGAAGAACGGCTGGCCGGGCTTGCGTCCCCGCCAGTGGGCCTTGTTGCTCGACTCGTCCCAGGCCGTCTTCGGCGTTTGGAAGTTGTAGTCCTCCTTGACGTTGTTCGTGCAATAGTAACCCGCCTCGCGGAGATACTCGGGGAAGCAGCGGACCCCCTCGGGCAACGGCTGCTCGCCGCGCAAGTGCTGCGTGCCCAGCGAGCTGGAGTAGATGCCCGTGATCAGACAGCTCCGCGCCGGCGTGCAGACGCTGGCCATGGCGAAGGCGTGCGAGTAGCGGACCCCCTGGTCCGCGAGCCGGTCGAGGTTCGGCGTGACCGCGTACTCGTCGCCGTAGCAGCCCAGCACGGGGCTTAAGTCCTCGGTCGTGATCCAGAGGACGTTGGGGCGATCGGCCGCGGCGGCGGTTCCCCCAACCGCTGTGACCGCCAGCACGACGAACGTCCCGGCTACGGACAACCACTTGGCTGTTAGAATCCGGTGCATGATCGTCTTCTCCTTTGGTTGAATCGAAACGAGCGGGCCGACCCGGATTATAGCGGTGGACGATTGGCGATGCCACGTGCCGCAAGAATGTGGGACGGACTTCCAGTCCGTCAACCGAATGCGACGGACTGGAAGTCCGTCCTACGTTGTGACTGCGCACTACGCCGGCGTGTCGAACCCCGGCCGCTGGAAGGCCCGGGCGTCGGGCAGCGCCCGCTCGACGCTGGTGCGGAGCCGGTCGAGCCGGACCATCATGTCGGCGATCTCCGTTGCCCGCTCGGGCAGCGCCTCGCGCACGATGGCCCAGGCGGCCAGCGAGCGGTCGATCCCCAACAGCGCGACCTTGCCCGAGCCGTTCGCGTCGTGCCGGGCCGACTCGGCGGCGATCGGGTGGATCGGTTCGCGCTGACCCATCGCGCGGACCAGCTTGATGCCTATCTGGTACTGGTACCAACGCACTACGTCCCGCGCATCGGAGAGCCGAACGGCCACGGCCTCCGGATCGAAGTCCGGGTCATCCGTAGGCGGCCGGGCGCGGAGCGCCGCCTCCTTGGCGTCCACGTCCGGTCCGTGCCGCTCGAGCCACTGATGGACCAGCTCGGCGTAGGCCATGCCCCGGATCGCCAGGGGGTGCTGCTGCGCCGCGTCGAGCTGCGCCCGGTGGCGGCGGACCGCGTCGTCGGCCTCGGGGGAGTCGGGGTCCCTATCCTCGTCCCACTCTTCTTCGTCGTCGTCCTCGTCCTCCATCGCGTCCAGCTCGGCGACCCAGTCCTCGTTCCACTCCTCGTCGTCGTCCTCGTCCCAGTTCTCGACGTCGCTGAAGATCGACTCCTTGGCCTCCTCGTAGACTTCGAACAACGACTCCCAAAACACCTCGTCGTGCACGTCCCGCGACTCGGCCTCGGCCGTGAGCCGCTCCTCCATGGCGAACGACCGGCACCGCGACGTGAGCGGGCACCGCTCGCACCAGCGGTCGCAGTAATTGTAGACGCCGTCGATGTACTGCGGTTCGTCCGACACGGCTATGGTTCACGCGAAATAGTCGACCGCGTTGCGGAAGATGGCCATCCCGTCGCCCTCTTCGGCCGCCTCGCCGCGGGTCCAGCGGGGGTGGTGCGTGGGGTCGACGTGACGCTCGGGATGGGGCATCAGGCCCAGCACGCGGCCGGTCGCGTCGCACACACCGGCCACGTTCGCCTGCGAGCCGTTCGGGTTGGCCGGGTAGGGGACCGGGGCGTCCTGTTGATCGGCGGCGGACTGCCCGTCGAGCGGCAGGTAGCGGAGCGGCAATTGGCCCGCGGCGTCGAGTTGCCCGAGTGCCGCCGCGTCGCGGGCAACGAACTTTCCCTCGGCGTGGGCCACCGGCAGGTAGAGCGTCTCGATCCCGCGGAGGAACACCGAACGCTCGCCCCGCACGCCCAGCCGCGTCCAGCGGTCCTCGAACCGGCCGGAGTCGTTCCAAGTGAGCGTGGCCGGCGGGCCCAGCTCGGGGTCCGAGCCCAGGAGCACGCCCGACTTCATCACCACCTGAAACCCGTTGCAGATGCCCAGGATCAGCTTGCCGGCCGCCTTGAACTCGTCCATCTCACGGGCCAAGTGGTGTTGCACCTGGTTGGCGAGTATCTTGCCGGCGGCCACGTCGTCGCCGTAGCTGAACCCGCCCGGCACACAGAGAATCTGGAACCCCGCGCAAAGCCCCGGCTCCTCGAGCAGCCGGTTGACGTGCACGCGCTCGGCCCGCGCCCCCGCCAGCTCGAAGGCAAAGGCGGTTTCCACGTCACAGTTCGTGCCGGGGGCACGGAGGATGAGGACACGGGGTTGGGGCATGGTGGAGGGGGTAGGGGGTGAGGGGGTAGGGGTTAGTGGTTAGGGATCAGGGGACAGGGCCGAGGCGTCCATCGTCAACACGATTTTCAATTTGCAGTTGTCAATTTTCAATTTGCAATTCTTCCCGGTTCACCAATCGAGCGGCCGTTGCCACGCCGCCTTCAACTCCGTCACTTCGGACGACACGACCTGCGCCCCGTCGGCGGCGACGATCTCCAGCTTGCCTGCTTCGGTCACCTCGCCAAGAAGCGCGAAGGGCACGTCGGATAGCTCGGCCATGAAGGCCGGGGCATCGTCGGGCCGCACTTCGCACAAAAACCGGCTGTTCGACTCGCTGAACAACAGCACGGCCGGATGGCGTGCGTCGCCGTCGGCCGGGACATCGTCGGTTGGGACGTCGTCGAGCCGGACGCTTGCCCCCAGGCCGCCGGCGAACGCCATCTCGGCGGCGGCGGTGGTCAGGCCGCCTTCGCTTAAGTCGTGGCACGCCCGGACCAGGCCGGCGCGGATCGCCCGGTGGACCGCGTCGAAGATCGCCCGGGCCACGGCCGGATCGACCCGGGGGACCCGGCCGCCGGCGAGCCCGCGGACCATCGCGTAGTGCGACCCGCCCAGCTCGTTCTTCGTCGGCCCGACCAGGTACAGGCGGTTGCCCGGCTCCTTCAGATCCATAGTGACGCACCGGCCGACGTCCTCGACGTGCCCCATGGCGGAGATCAACAGCGAGGGCGGGATGGCGATCGGCTCGCCGGCCCCCTCGGGCCGGAACTCGTTGTTCAGGCTGTCCTTGCCGCTGATGAACGGCGTGCCCAGGACCACGGCCAGTTCGTGGCAGGCCAGGGCCGCGCGCACGAGCGACCCGAGCGTCTCGGCACGCTCGGTGTTGCCCCAGCAGAAATTGTCGAGGATGGCCGTTCGCCGCGGGTCGGCCCCGACGGCCACGCAGTTGCGCACGGCCTCGTCAATCGCGGCGGCGGCCATGTGGTACGTGTCGAAGTCGCCGTAGCGGGGGTTCATGCCGCAGGCGATGGCGATCCCGCGTCGCGAGGTGAGCACCGGCCGGATCACCGCCGCGTCGCCCGGCCCGTCGTTTTCGACGCCCACCAGCGGTTTGACCACGCTGCCCCCCTGCACCTCGTGGTCGTACTGGCGTACGACCCAGTGCTTGCTGCACACGTTGAGCGAGCCGAGGATCGCCAGCAGGTCGGACGTGTAGTCCCCCTCGGCCGGCTCGGGCAGCTTAAGCGGCGCAACGGCCGGCGGCTCGTACACCGCTTCGCGCACGACCGGCGGGCGCCCGCCGTGCAGGAAGTCCATGGCCAGGTCGGCCACCTGGTGGTCGTGGTACTTCAGCACCAGCCGGCCCGTGGGCACGTAGCGCCCGATCACCGTGGCCTCAACCCCCTCGGAGGCGCACAGGGCGCTCAGCTCGGGCCACTTTTCCTCAGGCACGGCCAGCACCATCCGCTCCTGGGCCTCGGAGATCCAAATCTCGGTGTAGCTTAAGCCCTCGTATTTCACCGGCGCGCGCTGAAGCCACACCTCGGCCCCGATTTCTTCGCCCATCTCGCCCACGGCGCTGGAGAACCCACCGGCCCCGCAGTCGGTCACGGCATGGTACAGCCCGCGGTCCCGGGCGACCATGAGCACGTCCAAGAGCATCTTCTCGGTGATGGCGTTGCCGATCTGCACGGCCCCGCCGCTTAGCTCCTCGCTCTCGTGCGTCAGCTCGGCCGAGCTGAACGTGGCCCCGTGGATGCCGTCGCGGCCGGTGCGCCCGCCCACGGCCACGACGAGGTCGCCCGGCTTGGGGTCTTTGAACGACATGTTGCGGGGGATGAGCCCGACGTTGCCGCAGTAGACCAGCGGGTTGCCGAGGTAGCGGGGATCGAAGTAGAGGGCCCCGTTGACGGTCGGGATGCCCATCCGGTTGCCGTAGTCGCGCACGCCGGCCACCACGCCCTGCATGACCAGGCGCGGGTGGAGCACGCCGGCGGGCAGCGACTCGTAGGGCGTGTCCGGAGGGGCGAAGCAGAAGACGTCGGTGTTGCAGACGGGGAAGGCCCCCATGCCGGTGCCCATCGGGTCGCGGATCACGCCGCCGATGCCCGTGTTGGCCCCGCCGTAGGGTTCCAGGGCTGAGGGGTGGTTGTGGGTCTCGACCTTGAACACGACGTTGTACTTCTCGTCGAAGCGGATCACCCCGGCGTTGTCGGCGAACACGCTCACGCACCAGTCGTCGTCGCCCAAGCCGGCGCGGATCTCCTGCGTGGCGGCGAAGATCGTCTCCTTCAGCATGTTGTCGAACTGCCGCTCTCCCTCGGGACCCCGGTAGTGGATTCGCCCTGACAGGGTCTTGTGGCTACAGTGCTCGCTCCACGTTTGGGCCAGGGTTTCGAGCTCGACGTCGGTCGGGTCGCGGTCCAGCTCGCGAAAGTATTGCCGGATGGTCTGCATCTCGGCCAGCGAGAGGAACAACTGGCCCTCGCGGCTGAGCTTCGTAAGCGCCGCGTCGTCCATCGTGCGGATGGGCACCGTCACCAGCCGGAACTCGTACGGCGAGCCGACCTCGAGCCGGTCGAACTGAAGCGGCCCGAGCACTACCTGCTCGATGGCGTCGTTGGCGAGGATCTTGGAGCAGAGGAGTTCGAGCTGCTCGTCGCCCAAGTCGTCGCCGATCCAGTACTTCTTGAGCGTGCGCACGGCGTCGGCCGTGAAGCCGAAGTCGGCGATGGCCCCCCGGGCACTCTGAGCCACGGGGTCCATCACGCCCGGCTTGGGCAGCACGTGGACTAAGCGCCTATCCGAAAAGGGGTCAGACCCCTTATGCCCAGGAGGTCTGACCCCTTTTCGGATAGGGGCTTGGGCCAGCGCCGGCTCGCCCACCGCGGCCACCACGGTCCGCTCGACTACCGCGTTAGCCAACAGCTCGGCCGCGAGCCGCTCGACCTCTTCGCGCGTTAGCTCGCCCTCGATGAGGTATCCCCGCGCGGCGGTGACCCCGAAATCGCCGGCCAGACCCAGGGCGGCCGCCTTCTGGGTGACGTCGCGGGCGAGCAGGTCGGGCTGCCCTTCGGCCGGGTAGATGTCAACTTCCCAAAGCATCGCGGTTCTTCTTGGCCAGGGCCAGCAGTTTTTCGAGTCGGGTCCGGTCGCCGTCGCGGATCGCCCCGTGCAGGGCCGCCAACTGGCGCCCGTACTGCTCCAGGGCCGTCAGCACGTGGTCGCGGTTCTGCTCGGCGATCGCCAGCCACAGGCGCGGGTCGCCCGAGGCCAGGCGCGTGGTGTCGCGCAGCCCCGCGCCCGAGATGCGGTAGAGCGTCTCCGGCACGGTGGCCGCCAGGGCGGCCGCCGCCAGGTGGGGCAGGTGGCTGGTAAGCGACAATGCCCGGTCGTGCTCCTCGGGCGACATTTTGATCACCACCGAGCCCAGCGTTTCCCAGAGCCCTTCGATCTGGTCGTAGTCCTCGCCGGTGGTGTTCGGCGTGGGGGTGACCAGGGCCACCCGGCCCTCGAACAGCTCGGGGTCGGCGTGGCTAGGGCCGCTCTTCTCGCTGCCGGCCAAGGGGTGGCTCCCCAGGAACCGGCACCCCCGGGCCAGCGACCCGTCCAGGTCGGCGACGATCTTCCCCTTCGTGCTGCCGGTGTCGGTCACCAGCGTGCCCTCGGGGGCGTGCCGGGCGGCCTCGCGGACGTGCTCGACGATCTGGCCCACCGGCGTGCAGACGACCACCAACTCGGCCTCGGCCACGCCCTTGGCCAGGTCGATGGTCGTATTGGTCACGGCCCCCACCCGCCGGGCGATGCGCAGCGTGACCTGGCGCCGCCCGATGCCGACGACTCGCTCGGCCAGCCCCCGCTTGCGCAGCGCCATCCCGATCGAGCCGCCGATCAACCCCACCCCGACGATGGCCACGCAATCCAGTCGCTTCATGAAGCACCCCGACGCCGCTTCCGTGGTCGAAGGGGCGTATTGTAGCAGATCGGGTGGCGGCGGGGGCAGGGGGTCCGGATGGGGGGAGTGGACCCCGTACGGCCCTTCGGGCTTGATGGCCGCCTTGTCCCGTGTGAGAATGAAGGTTGTGCCTCGATACGGCTCCGCCGGAGAAACCTCCATGAAATGGTCCGAAGTCATTGCCGAGCCGACCTTGCGGGACCTCCCCTTCAAGATCGAGCTGAACGAGCACGGGAGCATCGTCATGACGCCGGCCTCGAACCGCCACGGCCTCCTACAGGTGCGACTGGCGAATCGTCTGTCGGGGATGATTCCTGACGGCGAGGCGATGGTAGAGTGTTCGATCGACACCCCGAAGGGCGTCAAAGTGGCCGACGTGGCGTGGCTGAGCGCCGCGTTCCTGGCCGCCCACGGCGACGAAACGCCCTACACGGCCGCGCCCGAGCTGTGCATCGAAGTCGTCTCCCCCACGAACTCCGCGGCGGAGATCGAGGAGAAGAAGGGGCTTTATTTCACCCAAGGCGCCCGGGAGGTCTGGCTCTGCGACGAAGACGGCCGGGTGCAGTTCTTCACGCCGGACGGGCCGGCCGGCGAGTCCCGGCTGTTCGGCGCGTTCCCGGGTCAGACTTGACGGCAGTCATCACTCCTCGACCACCGCCACTGGCCGCAGGATCCCGCCGAGGAATAGCTCGGTGATCTTTGTGTGGTCGACGCGGACGGCGACCGTGTTCACGCCGGGCTTAGCCGCCGCGGTGGCGTCGACGGAGAAGGGGGTTCGCTTCTTCTCGCTGGCGCCCAGCTCGCGGCCGTTTAGGTAGACCACCGCGTCGCCGTCGACTTCGGTGAAGAAGAGTCTGAGGCGTTTGCCGCGGGGTTTCTCTTTGAGGTCGAGCTTGGTGCGATACCACTGGATCGTCTGCCGGTCGGGCAGGCCCTGAGCGTCGAGCGGGGCGGAGTACGTGGCCACCTCGAGCCAGCCGGAGTCGTCGAACTCGGGCTGGTGAAAACCCCGCGAGACCCCCTGGTCCTCCTCGTCGTAGGCCAGACGCCAGCGGTCGGGCAGGACCGCGATCACCCGGGCAGGTGGTGCCGTGGCATCCGCGCCGGCGGCAATGTGCTTGCCGAGGAACCGCTTCAGGTAGCCGACCGTGTAGTGGTTGCCCAGCCGGGTCTGTTGGTGTTTTTCGCTCCGGGCCAGGAGCCGGTCGAAGAGCCGCTTGGCCGCCTGGAAGTCGCCGCGGTTCATGGCGTCGCGCACGGCCACGTACTCCTCGGCGTTCTTCAGCCCCTCCGAGGCCATGTCGACCCGGGCGGCGTAGTCTTTGTCACCCCGGGCCGCGGCGGCGGCCTTGTTCAGCGTTGTGCGACACTCGTGCAGGAACTCGGGCGTGTAGACCAGATGAACCGCGTAGAAGCTGCCGGCGTGGCTCTCTAGCTCGACGAACGCCCGGTCGATCCCCGTCCAATACTCCTTCATCAGCGGCCCGGCCTTAGGCCCATAGAACATGAGGAAGTAGTCGTCCATGATCGCATCGGCGTCGGCGGCCGGGTCGTAGGAGAGCCGGATGCTCAGGTAGATATGCGGGCCGTAGATCTGCCAGTTGGTGAGCGTCTCGAGGTTCATCCCCACGCAGCCCTTTTCCTTCAAGTAGGGGATGTCGTGCCGCCAGACGTCGATTTTCGAGAACGGCACGCAGCACTCGGCCAGGTTGTAGTTGTACGTGCGGTAGCCGATCTTCTCGGCCGCCGCGTCCCAGCCGTCGAGCAGCTCCTCGAGCTGCTGGCGCGACGGGCAGCCCGGGTGGGCGATGCGGTGGAACCGGCAGTAGCGGATCGGGGCGATCCACGCGCAGAGGTTCTCCGGCAGCTTGATCCCGCTGGTCGGCGCCTGCGTGTAGTCGGCGTAGCAGTAGAAGCTCATGATCGCGTCGGGACACCGCCGGGCGACCTGCCGGGCCACGTCCTGGTAGAAGTCGCAGTAGCGGTTCGTCACGCACACCGTGCCGGTCGACGGCTCGACCGACTCCGGGTCGTCCTGCTTGCGGCAGGCCGCGCATTGGCAGTACCCCCTTCCGTCGGGCGGCGAGATCGACGGGTACTGCGAGCCCGACTCGACCCGCTCGATCAGTGCGTCGGCGAATACCTTGCGCAGGCCCGGGTTCGAGGTGCAGTACCAGTCGCTCGGGTTGCGCTTGCCGTCGCGCTCTTGGAAATACTCGGGGTGGGTCTTGAAGAGGTCCTTCGAGACGTAGCCGCCCCAGGCGTGTCCGGTGCCGAAGCTGATCCCGCCGTGCCCGTTCCACACCTTCCACAGCGTGTCGCCCGACCAGTTCGAGCCCCAGATCCGCCGCATCAGGAAGCCGGGCTGCTCGGTAATGTCGAGCTTGCCGACGGAGAGGTCCTTCGACCTTGAAAAGACCTCGCCGATCGGGTGGTCGACGAAGTAGCGGCAGCCGAGCTCCTCGAGCAGCCGGCAGACGGCTTTGACCGTGGACGTGCCGTCTTGTCCCGCCAGCAGCAGGTGCCGCGATCCGTCGCAGCGGATCCGCAGCCCTTCGCGACTGGGGCTCTTGATGTCGTCGAGCTTCAGCCCGGCCTCGACCGCGGCCGCACCGACGTAGACGAGCGGTCCGCTCTTCGGGGCATCCTGTTTTTCCACCACCGGCAGCTCGGCGTCGGTCATCTTGCGGACCCAATCGACGAGCACCGCGGCCGCCGCGGGGTCGTTGAAGCCACCGCGACGCCTGCCCGACGGGCCTTGGTCCTGCTTCGGGGCGACGACGATCGTGGCGACCGGCTTGCCGCCACGAACGAGGTCCAGGGCGTTGGCACCGGTGACGGTCGAAACGAACACCCCGATGACAAGACAAGCAGCGGCGGCAACACGTTTCGTTCTCATGGCTACTCCTCCCGTGGGAATCAAGTCGTTCGGTGGGCATCAACTCCCGGTCGAGCGACCGGGTGCTCGCTTCGAGCGTGCTCTCCAGCCGGTGCAGTATAGCAGTCGGCCGGGGCGGCGTGCCACAATTCGCGCGATGCTGCCGCCGGGGGGTTGGAGGGTTATAATCGACAGGGCGGCCGGGGCTGGAGCGGCCCAAACGGCGCGTGACACTGCCGAGACGGCGGGCAAGCCCGCCCGCTAAACTCCCCCCTCCCCACTTGCCACTCCCCGCCTCCCACTTGCCACTTCCCACTCCGATGCCCACCCTTCCCCCGTCGAAGTTCTTTCCGCCGGCCGAGACGGTCGACCGGGAGGGGCTGGTCGGCTTCGGCGGGCAATTGACCGAGGAGTGGCTCTTGGACGCCTATTCACACGGCATTTTCCCTTGGCCCATGGGCGAACCCGGCACCCCGGTCCCCTGGTGGTCGCCCGACCCCCGGGCGGTGATCGAGCTGGACCGGTTCCACGTGCCGCGGCGCCTGCGGCGCACGATCCGGAGCGGCCGCTTCGAGGTGACCCGGGACCGCGATTTCCCGGGCGTGATCGGGGGTTGCGCCACGGCGAGCGATCGCGCGGGCGAGACCTGGATCACCCCGGAGATGGCCGACGCCTACACGCAGCTTCACCGCCGCGGGCACGCGCACAGTGTCGAGGCGTGGCACGAGGGGCGCCTGGTCGGCGGGGTCTATGGCGTGGCGATCGGGGGGCTCTTTGCGGCCGAGTCGATGTTCTACCGGGTGCGGGACGCCTCGAAAGTGGCCCTGGTCCGGCTTGTCGAGCATTTGAGGGCGCGGGGCTACGCCGTGTTTGACATCCAGCAGCTCACGCCGCACTTGGCCCGGTTTGGTGCAACGACCATCCCCCGAAGGGAGTACCTCCGTCGTCTTGCCGCCGCCGTGCGTCTGCCGGTGATGTTCGACGAGCCCTAATATTGTGCAACGGAAAAGGGACCCGGTTCATTTTGTGCGAAGCACCCTCCGGGCCGTTCCGGAAAAATGAACCGGGGCCCTTTTTCGTAGGGTTTGCCTTTGGCCCAGCGCAGCCGTATAGTGACGGAAACGACTGAACCCCCGTCTGTGACACCACCCGGGGGAGTATTGGAACGAAACGGGGCGTGGACCGGCGAGTGTCTGGTCGCGGCCCCAGGCAAACCAACTGATGGAGAGCACGTAAGACATGGCACACCACAATTCCAATCGTCTTCGAGGTCTCGCGGCCGTCGGCTTTGCGGTGGCCGCGGTGGTCGTGGGGACATGGGCCGGTCCGGCCGCGGCCTGTTCAACGCCGGTGTATCGCTACGCGATGTACAACTGGCCGGCCAGCCCGTACTACGTCTTCTATTTCCACCAGGGCCAGATCCCGGCCGGCGACGCGGAGCTGCACACGCAGATCGAGTCGCTGGCCACGGACGAGAAGGCCCCGGCCAACCTGTTGTTGGAGAAGGTCGACGCCTCGGACGAGGAGGGCCTTAAAAGGCTCCCGCGCCCCGTCCTCGAGGCGTACGAGGGCGCCGCAGACAAGAGTAAGCCGTTTCACGTGGTCTTCTCCCCATGGGGAATCGAGTTCCACTCCGGCTCGCTCGACAGCGAGCAGGTCAAGGCCATGATCGACTCGCCGGCGAGGCAGAAGGTCGGCAAGCTGCTGCAAGAAGGCCACTTGACCGTGCTGGTGCTCCTGCCCGGCAAGGACAAAGCGGCCAACGAAGCGGCCGAGAAGGCGGCCAAGAAGCTGATCTCCGATCTTGAGTCGGGCGAGATCGACCTGGGGCCCGACCCCTCAGAGATCCCCGATCCGTACGACTACGGTTACGCCCAGCCGCCGGCGGAGGAACCTGGCGACGAAGCGGCCGAGCCGGGTGACGAACCCGCCGACGACGAAGCGGAGGAGTCGCCCGACAAGGAGCAGCCCCGCAAGATCCAGCGCAAAGTGGCCCTGGTGAAGCTCACACGTGACGACCCGGCCGAAAAATGGTTGGTCAAGGCGTTGATGCAGGTCGAGTCCGATCTGGACGAGTACGCCGAGGAGCCGATGGTCTTCGGCATCTACGGGCGAGGCCGGGCCTTGCCGCCGTTCGTGGGCAAGGGGATCACCGCCGACAACATGGTCGACCTGCTGTTTTTCCTTTCGGGGGCGTGCTCGTGTCAGATCAAGGAGCAGAACCCGGGCATGGACCTGCCCATGGCCTGGGACTGGGACGCGGCGGCCGAGGCCATCGCGGCCACCGACCCGGGCTATGCCGATCCCTACGGCTACGGCTACTCCGAGTACCCGGCCGAAATGCCCGAGGAAGATGGCGAAGAGCCCTCGGCGGAGGACGAGCCGGAGACCTCGGAGACGGCCCGGGACGAAGTGCCGGAGCAGCCGGGCGAGGAGCCCGCCGAGCAGCCGGCCGGCACGGCTGAGGACACGTCCCCGGCGCCCGAGACGCCTGAGTCGCAAGAGACCGTCGAAGAGCCGGCTGAGCCTGCTCCCGACGCAAGCGACGAAGGCGCCAGGGCCGTGGCCATGGCCACCGAAGCGTCCTGCGGCGCGCCGGTCGGCGACGGGCCGTCCGGCGGGGCCGCAACGACCGGCAGCACCTGTCCGATCGAGTCGGCGGCCGCGCGCATGAGCTGGACGATCGGTCTCGGCGTGGCGCTCGGCGCGGTGTTGATCGCGGGCGCGGGCTTCGCAATCCTCCGGCGGCGCACCTCGTAGTCGCAGGCGGCTCGCTTGCGATGGCTGGGTCTTGCGACAGGCAGGCCGCCTGTGCCACGACAGGGCGGTCGTTGCCGACGGGCGCTGGGGTCCGATATACTGCTGTTGTGTTGCCGAAACCCTGCAACGAAAAAGGGACCTGGTTTGTTTTGTCCGAAGCACCCTGCGGGCCGTTCCGGCAAGACAGACCAGGTCCCTTTTTCCCCTTTTTCGTTTCCGCCCCATGATCCGCTTGGAAAACGTCAGCAAGGTCTATCGCACGGCCAACGGGCCGGTCCACGCGCTGCGGGAGGTGACCCTCGAGGTCGAGCCGGGGGAGTTCGTGGCGGTGCAGGGGCCCAGCGGGTGTGGGAAGTCGACGCTGCTGCTGATCGCCGGGGGGCTCAGCATGCCCACGTCGGGGCGGGTGGTCGTCGGCGGCGAGGAGCTGCCCGCCGTCTCGCCGGCCGAGCGGGCCAACTTCCGCGCCGAGCGCGTGGGTTTCGTCTTCCAGATGTTCCACCTGCTCCCCTATCTGAACGTCGTGCAAAACGTCGTGGCCGCCGCCCTGCCGGGCCGGCACGCCGCAGCGCGGCAGCGGGCGGCTAAGCTTCTGAAAAAGTTCCAGCTCGGCCGTCGGCTCAGCCACCGGCCGGCTGAGCTGAGCGCCGGCGAGCGCCAACGCGTGGCCATTGCCCGGGCGATGGTCAACCAGCCCGACCTGGTCCTGGCCGACGAGCCCACCGGCAACCTCGACCCGCAGAGCGCCACCGGGGTGCTGGACCTGCTCGCCGAGTTCCACCGCGGCGGGGGGACGGTGCTCTTGGTGACCCACCAGGAGCAGGCGGCCGGCTACGCGGGGCGGACCATCCAGCTTCAGGACGGGAGCGTCGTTCCGCCGGGCTGAGCGGAGTTCCCCGCGGGGGTGTGGGACCGACCCCTTTTCACTTCTGCTCGGGCAAGTCACAATGGAGGTTGGCCCGCGGCCCCCCCTGAGAGCATCGTCCCCCCTTTTTCTTCTCCCTACCGGAAGGTCAAGGTCCCATGGCCGCAGAAAAGACCAAGAAAGCCGTCGAGGAAGAGGGCCAGCCCGCCGAGGCCAAGCGTCCCAAGCGGATCCTTTTGGTCGATGACGATCAGGAGATCGTCGAGGCGATGCGGGTGGCGTTGGAGGCCCTGGATTACCGGATCCTCGTCGCCCGCGACGGAAACCAGGGCCTGGCCATGGCCGAGCGCGAGGACCCCGACCTGGTGATCCTCGACATGATGATGCCCAAGCGGAGCGGGTTCCTGGTGTTGGAGAAGCTCCGCCGGACGCGGCAAGTGCCGACCCGCGTGATCATGATCACCGCCAACGAGGGCAGCCGGCACAAGGCTTACGCCGAGATGCTGGGCGTAGACGACTACATCCGCAAGCCCTTTGCCATGGACCGGCTGCTGGACAGCGTGAACCGGCTGCTGGCGTAGGGCCCGACGAAGCCGCGACCGGTGGTCGCGCCGGCTGAATCGGCGACCGGTGGTCGCGGATCTCCAATGCGCGACCAATGGTCGCGGCTTTATGGCGTGCTCACTCTTCGGGCGCCGCGTCGGGCTTCTTCTTTTCCTGCTTGTCGAGCTTGGGACGCAGCAGCACGGTCACCGGCGTGCCCCGCGGGGGAATCCGCTCGGTGTATGCCTTGAACATCAGGGCGTTGTTGGCCTGGCTGCTCTCGATCGGCAGGTCGAGCATTGCGCTGGAGAAGTTCGACACGCAGATGAAGTCGCCCCCTTCGGCCTTATAGTGTTTTCGCCCTGTCCCCTCGTCGACCCAGAAGCCGCTGCCGGCGAAGACCCAGGGGTGGTCCATGGCCTTTTCGTTTTCCACGTCGTAGACCCAGTCCTGGGCCCGGGCGTTCTTCACGTTGCCCTCGGCGTCCTTCCAGCGTACGAGCACGTCGATCTCCGTGCCCGAGGCCGGCTTGTACACGGGGTCCCAGCTCACCGGATTGCCCGGCTCGGCCCCCAGGGCCAAGAGCCCCGCGTGGGCCGCGATCGCCTCCACGTCGATCGTGAGCACGGCCTCGTGCTCCTTGGTGTCCTTCAGGCACGCGAACAGCTCCAACGGGGCGTCGGTCTGGCAGACCCGGCCGACCATCACCACCTGACTGTTCTTCATGTCGAGCCAGATCGGCTGCTTCTCCTTCTCGGACAGCGGTTTGAGCGCCTCGCGATTCTCCACCAGCGGCTCGGCCCGCTCACGCAGCTCGGCCTCGACCTCGGCGCGGAGGTCGCCTTCGCCCGGCTCTTCATCCGGCGGTCCCGGCGGCGGCGGGCCGGGCTCCGCCCCGACCACACCCGACCCCGGCTCCGGACCCGGACCCGGCTCGACATCGGCCGAAGGGCCCACGCCCGGCTCGACCGGCAAAGCCGGCTCCGGCAGGGCCGGCTCCACCGGGGTCGGCTCGACGGGGAAGCCCGGCTCCGGCTCGACGACCGGCGGCACGCCACCCGGCTCCGGCTCGATCGCCGGGGGAACCACGGGCGGCTCCGGCTCGATTCCCACGCCCGGCACCTCCGGCTCCACCGGCTCGACCGGCGGCATATCGGGTCCCGCTTCGCCCGGCCCCTCGGGCTCCGGTGCGGCGAAGGGGTCGACAACTTCCGGCTCGGACGGCGAGAAGGGATCGGGCACGGGCGGTTGCTCGGGCCCCGGCGCGGCGCCCGACGGGCCCTCGCCCTGGGCGGCGTCGCCGGCGCGGGCCCCCTCGGGCGTCGTCCCTTCCGGCGACTTGTCCTTGTCATCTGCGGAACCGCAGCCGGTCGCCGCCATTACCGCCAGCGCCAGGACGAAGATGCCCAACGCACGCCAGAGCCAATTCGTGTGCCTCATGATCCGGGTCCCTTTCTGTAAGGACGGTGTCGAGGTCGACAAGGATGGTACCGCCGGGCGGCCGCCGGTGGCCTGTCCGCCGGTATGTAAGCATAACCCCCCGGTCCGGGCCGGTACAAGGGCGCCGGACCCCTTGCCGCGGCCGGATCATCGGCCCACAATAGGGCTGACCTGTAGCCATTGGTCACTACGTTCCCCCCTTGCCATTCGCCATGGACGCGCCGACTTATTCGACGACCACCGAACGATCGTTTCTCGAAAACACCCGAACTTTCAACGGCTCGGCCCGTGCGATCTGGCACAAGACCGCTCCGCGCGCGGTGCGCCGGGCGTTCGCCAAGGGGCGGCTCGCTGAAGGCTTCGAGCAGTGGCGGCGCCACCTGGGCGCACGCAAGGAGCCGCAGCCGCTTGGGGACTTGTTCCCGGCAAAGGTCTCGCCGCTGGCCTGGGCCCTGCCCGAGGCGGCCCAGCGGCCGCCGGCCCCCCCGTGGCTCGAACGGGCCCGGCGGCTCAATGGGAAGGGCCGTGAGGCCGATGCCTCGCTCGAAAAGGAGGTGCTCGGCTGGGCGGCCGATGCCTCGGCAGCGGTTGCCGACGTGGGCCCTGTGATCGAGGCACTGGCCTGTGCCCACGCCCTGCCCTGGCTGGCCGAAGTCCTCTCGCCCCACGTCTGGTGGGCCGTGCTCGATCAGCTCCTCTCGACCGTGGCCGACGCGGCGGCTGTTGAGCTCGAAGCCTCGCCCGTGACCCACCAACTCCTCGCCGGGGAGCTGGCGCTGGCGCTGGCCTACCTGCTGCCGGAGATCGCTTTGTGCCGGCAACTCCGGGCGCCCGCCCGCCGGGCCCTCTCCTCGGGCCTCAAAGATCTGCTCGACGGCGAGGGCCTGCCCCATGCCCGCTGGCTCCCCGTGATGCGCCCGCTCTTGGCCTGTTGGACCCGGTGCTATGCCATGGGCCTGGGGCTCAAAGGCGGCCCCTTCATCGCGCCGGCCGAGACGCAGTACGACTGGCTCGTGCGCCAGTCGCTGCGCCTGCTGAGATGTGACGGCACGCAGATGCTCTGCGACGGCCGGCCCGCCGCCTGGGAGCCCGAGCTGTTCCAGGCGGCGCTCCGCTTCGGCGGCGACCGGGACGACCGCCGGATCGCCCGGCTGGTGTTGCCGGGACCGCGGAAACGCCCGGCCAAGGACTACGTGGCCCGGGTCCCCCTGCCCGAGGCGGCGAACCACTCGGAATGGGCCGAGACCACCGTGCTGCGCCCCGACTGGTCCCGCGCGTGCCCCCGGCTGGCGCTGTGCTACGACGGCCCCGCAATGCGGTTGGAGCTGGTCTGCGGGCGCGACGTGGTCCTTTGCGGCACGTGGGACGTCCAGGTGCGGCTCGACGGCCAACCGCTCCGGCCCGACGACGAGTGGCAGGTCATTGCCTGGGAGTCGGACGACGACATCGACTACCTGGAGCTCGAGCTGGGGCTTTCCGGCGGCGTGCAGGTCCAGCGCCAGGCGGCCCTGGCCCGGGAGGACCGCTTCCTGCTGCTGGCCGACGCCGTGACCAGCCCCCGCCGCGGTCGGCTGGAGTACCGCGGCACGCTGCCGCTGGGTCCGAACGTCGCGTTTCGCGGTGCCGACGAGAGCCGCGAGGGGGTGCTGAGGGCCACCAAGCGCCGGGCCCTGGTCCTGCCGCTGGCCTTGCCCGAGTGGCGGGCCGACCAGCGCGCGGGCGAGCTCACCTGCGACGACGGCCGGCTGCGCCTCTCGCAAACCTCTCCCGGCCCGGGCCTCTACGCCCCGCTCTTCCTCGACCTCCAGCGCGACCGGCTCGGCAAGCGCCGCACCTGGCGTCAGCTCACCGTGGCCGAATCGCTCGAAAAGGTCCCGCCCGAGGTGGCCGCCGGCTTCCGCGTCGCCGTCGGCGACGGCCAGTGGCTCATCTACCGCGCCGTGGCGACCAAGGGCAACCGCACCCTGCTGGGCCACAACCTCTCGACCGAGTCGCTCGTGGCCCGCTTCGAGGAGAACGGAGAGGTGGAGCGGCTGGTGGAGATCGAATGAGGCGGTCATGCCGACCCTGTCCATAGACGAGATCAAGAAGCTGACGATCATAGGATTGTTCTCCAAGGACAGCCTCTTGCAGCAGTTGGTCCTGAAGGGCGGGAACCTCCTGGATCTGGTTTATGGGATTTCTACGCGGCCGTCCAAGGACATCGACCTCTCTTTACGGAGCGAGTTCGAGGACATGGATCAGGCCCGCCAGGACATCGAGGAAGCCCTGGCAGATACGTTCCGCGAACACGGCTACGTGGTCTTCGACGTAAGACTGGCGGAGGAACCGCCGGAGGCACTGCGCCACTCCCGCAAGTTCTGGGGTGGCTACAAGGCTGAGTTCAAGCTTCTGCCGGCGGCGTCGCACGGCCTGTTGGCGAGTGATCCCGATCGGGCCCGCAGGGAGGCGCTCGTCGTCCGAGAGGCGCAGGGAAGGCGTTTTCCCATCGAAATCAGCAAGTACGAGTACTGCGAGGGAGCAGTCGAAGAGGAGCTCGACGGGTATACGATCATGGTGTACACCCCCGTGATGCTCACCTGCGAGAAACTTCGCGCGATTTGCCAGCAGATGCCCGAATACAGGGCATTCGTTGGCGGAAGGGGCAGGCCGCGCGGGCGCGACTTCCTGGACCTCCACACGGTTATCGAGTATTTCGGGATCGACTTCGCCGATCCCCGGCTACACGAAACGCTGCGGGGCGTGTTCGGTGTCAAGCAGGTCCCGCTCCGTCTATTGGGCGAGATCAAGACCGAAGATGTCAGAGAATACCACCGAGACGACTTCGAGAACATTGCCCCAACGGTACGACCTGGTGCCGGCCTCCAGAGCTTCGAGTTCTACTGGCGATTCGTCGTTGACAGGGTTAAGCAGTTAGAAACCCTTTGGAACGAATAGCCGCCATCGTTCAATGTAGTCCGTCGATCTCATTCCGTACGTCAGGTAGAAATCGAAGTCCATGGGAAGTCGCCGAAGCAGCGAGAGACGGGTTTCCTCGACTCCCGCCCTATCGAGATAGAATCCGATCGCCTGATGGTACGGATAGGTGTAGCTCAGCTTCTTGAGATAGGCCGTGAGCTTGTTGACTGAGAGCCGGTCCTTTGCCGCCTCGAAGGCTCGGGCAACTACCGCCACCCCGCCCGAGTAGTTCGGCCTCACGGTCGCGTCGATCAACGTCCTTTCGACGTTACTGACTCTGAGTGGCCTCACCGCCTCGTCTATGTCGCTGTTGATTACGCCAAGTTGGTCCGTGTTGCGGCCGTTGAGCTTGCAGATCCTCGTGCCCTTGTGTTCGACGACGTTGGACGTTTCGCGCGGTCTGCCTTTGAACGCGCGATGTATGGCCTCCTGGGTGAGCGACGCGCCGCCGCCCGTCGCACGCTGCTCGACGTTGAAATAGAACGTCTTGGGAATCTGCTCGGTGAGCTGATTGAGGTATAGTCCGGAAAGATGGCTGAAATAGCCTGATCTATTGGTGGCCTGAACGACGTCGTAGAGGCTGACCTCGCCAAGCACGTAGACTTGGTCTTTGCGGTGAGGGAACGGAAGCACTTCCTGACGCAAGACGCGGCGATCGAGCAGAACCTTCAGCGCCGCTCTAGCTGACGGGGAAGGCAGTTCCCATTCGTTTGATTCGCGAGCGGCCTGTTGCGCGGACATCCACCCAGGCAGGTGTTGCTCAATCGTCCGGATCAGTTCGGAGTGGCTGAGCGCGCATGGGGAGAGCGCGGCAAAGGTAAACCGGACGCGGGAGGGGTCGATCACCATCGGTTTGCTGGGCTCATGAGACGTGGGGGTTGTGTACCTAGGAGTGCAGTATATATACTGCACTCCTAGCAACACGATCTAGCGTTCTTTTGTGTAACTCGTTACTACATCAATGGTTAGGCACTGCCATCGGCTTCTGCGATTGAACCTTGCCACGTGGTATATATACCACGTGGCAACGCGCGACGCAAGCCGCGCCCATACCCGGATCGGGGGTGCGCTGTATATATACGGCGCACCCCCGATCCGGGTATGGGCCCCCAGCCTCTACCATCTGCCAAGTCGCCAATCCCCATCATCAGTTCGCCGCGGCCTGCGATTCGACCGGCGGGTGGACCGGAACGACTTGGGGTCGGGGGGACCAACGGCCGGCGGAGGGCGACCATTGGCTCGACGCGGCGGGGAACTGCGAGGAGGTGGGTTCGATCGCCGGGAGCGTTCGGCGCGGGCCGGGTGAAACGGCTCGCGACGCCGGGGGGGCCGGCTGCGACGCAGTGAGGGAAGCGGGGGCCGGGCTCGAGCGGCGGTCGGCCTCGGCGGCCAGGGCGTCGAGAAAGGCGTCGGATACCCGGTCGAGCATGATGATCTGGCTCCGGGCGCGGGGATCGGTGCGCGAGCGGATCACGCAGATCACCTCGGCCCCGTCGTCCAGGCTCCGGCGGATTTCGTCCAGTGCGGCCTGCTCCGCACGGCTCAGGGTGGCGGGCGGCGCCGCATCGGCCATCGTTCCCATGGGCCGGGAGCCCACGCCAGCCGCCGTTTCCGTCGAGTGGGCATCGGATCCCACGGGCGCCGACGCAACGGCGGGCCCGTTGCCCGGCCCCTGGTCGGGGGTCGGCGGCAGACCGAGGCAGACGTGGGTCAGGCCCTTTTGCTCGACGTATGCCTGGATCGAGCCCAGGGCGGCGAAGAAGCCCTCGCGGTCCTGCGGCTCGGCACCGCGGCAGACGCCGATCACCAGCCCGTCGCGCGAGAAGAGCCCCCCGCCGCTGCGGCCGTCGACCGGCTGGCCGGCCACCTGGACGTTGGGCGGACCCAGGTAGCGGTTGACTGACGCGATGCGGGTGTGACTCACGGTCGGCTCGTCGCCGTGGCTGCAGCCGACGGTCACGACCGGGTCGCCCGGGCTGAGCGCGTAGTCGGGCGGGGCCAGCCGCGCCACCTGCACGGGCCCGGGTGTTCGGATGCTCACCAGGGCCACGTCCCGCTCCAGGTCGTAGCCGATCAGGTGGCCCGTGACGCGCTTGCCCCTGTGCGCGCCGAACAGGTCGACCTCGATCGTGCCGCGGCCCTGGGAGTCGCGGAACACGTGGCCGCAGGTCAGCACCAGGGCCTCGCCCTGCCGGGCGTCGATGATCGTGCCGGTCCCCCAGCTATGCCCGTTGGGGTCGGAGACCCGAAGACGCACGGCGGCCGCGATCAGGTCCTCGTCGCGGGCCGCCACGCCGTCGCTCCGCGGGCCCCAGGTCGGGGCGGCGGCTGCGGTGGGCGGGGAGGTCGCCACGAGGGGCGGCGACGCCGGTGCGGCCGTCGATGTCGGTGCGGCCTGCGGCTGAAAACGCGGGGCCTCGGTCAGGGCTGTCGGCCCGCGGGATTTCGACGCGGCCCGAGTCCCCCCGCGCGAGGAGGCCAGCGCGATCGCGCTTGAATCGCCGGACCGCCGGCCCATGCGGCAGAGCCGCTCGAGGTGGTCGTAGCTCGTCCCCCCCACTACGCGCGCGACCTCGCGCCCGTCGACCACCATCACGAAGCAGGGGATCGGACCGACGCCGAACTTGTCGACCAGCTCCGGGTGCTCGTCGACGTTCACCTTCTGAACGGGGTAGCCTTGGGCGGCCAGGGCCTCGACCGTGGGAGCCATAGCCCGGCACGGCCCGCACCAGTCCGCGGAGAAATCGTACAGCACAGTCGGCCCGCCCGCTGAAAGCGCGACGGCCAACACGGCGGCCTCGAGCGATACCATCGGTTCCCTCCTGTCGGATGCTCGGGGTTGGAAGTCGCGTGGCGCGAAGCGGTACGGCTCCGGACCTGGGCGGGCCTCGCGTCGCCGGGGGCTCGAACCGGCGGGACGAAGCGTGCCGTGCGCGCGGCACACGGACGGCCGGTCGAGAGGGTCGGCGAGAGGCGGCGGGCAACCTCCTTGTCACCACATCGTGCCACGGCCCGGGCCTCGTCATCCGGGGCGCCGGCCTCCTGCCGGGGCTCCACGGCGAAGGGATGACGGCGAAAGCAGCGGGCCGCAGTTGGCTCCTTGGGGCCGAAAAAGGGACCTGGTTTGTTTTGTGCGAAGCACCCTTCTGGCCGTTCCGGCAAGACAAACCAGGTCCCTTTTTCGCTGGGTCGTTCAGCAGCGGCATTCTCGCCCGAAGCCCGATCTAACACAACGTCAACTTGGCCGATTTGGCGGGTCCGAAGCGGAAAATGACGGGAAGAGAGACCGGCCCTGCCAGCAGTGCTCGCACCGCGGCCGAGCATTGCCCCCACTGCTGTCGCCCCCTATACTGGGACTTTTCGCCCGCCGGGGCGGCCCAATGGAGTGGGAACAGGGATCAACTGAGCACGTGCAGGTGGGCAACGATGGCCGAGACACGCAGCTTCATTTCCCGGGACGAGGCCCAGGCCCCGTTTTTCGCCGGAATCGACTTGGGGGGCACGAACATCAAGGTCGGCGTGGTCGACGACCTGGGGCGGCCCCTGTCCTGGCTGAGCGTGCCCACCGAGTGCGAGAAGGGGCCCGAGGACGCCGCCCGGCGCATGGGCGACGCGGTCCGAGAGGCCGCCCGGCAGGCCGGGCTCTCCGACGGCGAGCTGGCCCGCGTCGGCCTGGGCTCGCCGGGCACCATGGACCTGCCCGCCGGGATGCTCATCGAACCGGTCAACCTCAAGGGGCCCCGGGGCGACGAGTGGAACGACTTCCCCATCCGCGATCGGGTGAGCCACTACTGCGGGCTGCCGGTGGCGTTTGCCAACGACGCGGGCGCGGCCGCTTTCGGCGAGTTCTGGGTCGGCTCCGGACGCGACTTCCATAGCATGGTGCTTTTCACGCTGGGCACCGGCATCGGCTGCGGCATCATCATCGGCGACCACTCCCACGACGGAGAAAACAGCCACGGCGCCGAGTGCGGCCACATCGTCATCGACCTGTGCGACAACGCCCGCGTGTGCGGCTGCGGCCAGCCGGGCCACCTCGAGGCCTACGCCAGCGCTACCGCCGTCGTCAAACGCACGCGCGAGGCACTCGACGCCGGACGCGAAAGCTCGCTTAGCGAACGCCTGGCCGCCGGCGCCGAACTCTCGCCGAAGCTCCTGGCCGAAGAGGCCGAGCGGGGCGACGAGCTGTCGCTTTCGCTCATCATGGACACCGCCCGGTACATGGGCGTCGGCGTGGTCAACCTCCTGCACACCATCGACCCCAACGGCGTGCTCTTGGGCGGGGCCATGACCTTCGGCGGCCACGCCACCGAGCTGGGCCGGCGGTTCCTCGCCCGCGTGAAAGAAGAAGTCCGCCGCCGGGCCTTCGCCCTGCTGGCCGAGCGGACCACGATCGACTACGCCAGCCTCGGCGGCGACGCCGGCTACATCGGCGCCGCCGGGATCGCGCGCGTTGAGCACCGCAACGCGTCATAAAGCCGCGACCGGTGGTCGCGACTTCTTGGCACGACCAACCGTCGCGGTTTGCCGCGCGACCACCGGTCGCGGCTTTATGCGGGAGACCTTCTCGCAGCCAGCGTCACCAGCACCAGCGCCGCCGTCTCGACGCGGAGGGTTCGCGGGCCGAGGTCGACGAGCTGCCAACCGGCCGCCGCGGCCGTGGCGACTTCGTGGTCGGTGAAGCCGCCTTCCGGGCCCACGGCCAGGTATGCTCCGCGGTTCGGCCGTGGAGCCTGTCCCGGGTCACTTTCGGGGTGTGGCGGCGGGTGGGCCAGCAGACGCAGCGAGCCCGGGTCGGGCGCGGCAACGTAGTCGGCCAGCTTCTGCGAAGGGCCGATCTCCATGAGCCGGTTGCGCCCGCACTGCTTCGATGCCTCGATCACCGTGCGGCGAAGGCGATCGAGGGCCTGCTCGACCGGCTGGGCCACGGACCGCTCGGTGGCCAGCGGCACCAGACGCCCCACGCCCAGCTCGACGGCCTTCTCGACCAGCCACCGCTGGCGATCCCCCTTGGGCAGGGCCACGCCCAGCGTGATTTCGACGTCCAACTCGCGATCGACCTCGCGGCGGGCCGTCAGCCGAAGCTCGACCTCGTTGCGGCCCGGGCGCTCGACCAGGGCGTCGAACTCGGCCCCGCTGCCGTCGAAGAGCACCACGCGGTCGCCCGGCCCGGCCCGCATCACGTGGACGAGGTGATGGGCCTCGGGCCCGGCCAGCAGGGCCCGGTCGCCGGCCAACGGGGATTGCGAGAAGTACCGTTGTGGCATGGGTTCAGGGGGTTCGTAGCGTGGGCCCCTGGCCCGTGGATCGACAAACACGGGCCAGGGGCCCATGCTACTTTGGTTGTGGCCGCGGGCCGCGTCAGGTCGAAAGGCTGAAATCCGCGTCAAGCCGCGTGGCCGATTCTACCGAATAGAAAAGAGTTACGGAACAAAACGATTCTTCCGGTCGCGGTCCGAACGAACGGTTTGCTGGGGGTGCCATCCGATGTACGAGACGCACTGGGGGCTTACGCGGTCGCCGTTTTCGGGCGGCCTGGACGCCCGGGCCTTCTACCAGAGCCCCACGCACGAGGAGGCCCTGGCCCGGCTCTACTTCCTCGTCGAGCGCCATCGGCGGCTGGGGCTGCTGTTGGGGCCCGGCGGGAGCGGCAAGTCGTTGCTCCTGCGGTTTCTCAGCCATGAGCTCGGGCGCCGCGGCGCGGCCACGGCCGGGCTGAACCTCTCCGGCCTCGGGCCCGAGGAGCTGCTGCCCCGGCTGGCCGAGCAGCTCGGGCTGCTGACGCCCGGCGCGGCCGGCACCGCGACCCTCTGGCGCATGGTCACCGACCGGCTGGCCGAGTATCGCTTCGAGCAGCGCGACACGGTGCTGTTGTTCGACGACGCGGACGAGGCCGAGACCCCGGTCCTCACGCAGCTCGTGCGTCTGGCGAAACAGGACGTTTCGGCCGAGAGCCGTTTGACGGTGGTGCTGGCCGGGCGCCCGGAGCGGGTCGCGCGCCTGGGGCCGCAGCTTCTCGAGCTGGCCGAGCTGAGGATCGACCTCGAGCCTTGGGAGCCGACCGACACGCAGGAGTACATCGAGAGTTCTCTGGCCCGGGCCGGGCGCGAGGCGCCCGTGTTCACCCCCGCGGCAACCCGCCGCCTGCACGAACTCGGCGGTGGCGTTCCCCGGAGCGTCGGCCAGTTGGCCGACCTCTCGCTCTTGGCCGGGGCCGGCGCGGAGCTGCCGCTCGTGGACGCGGACACGGTCGAGGCGGTGCACGGGGAGCTTGCGGTGGTGCAAAGTGGCTAAGAATTGCAAATCGAGAATTGCAAATTTACAATTTTCAATTTGCAGTCCTTCCCCCGCTCCGCAGCTCCACCCCGCATCCGTCCACGTCGGGAAACACGACGCGGCCCTGCTCCAGACGGACGCCCGTGGCGATGTCCTCGGCCAACAGCACGGCGCCGTCGAGATCGGCGTAGTCCACCAGCGGCAGGAGCTGCGCGGCGGCGGAGATGCCCACGGTCGACTGGGTGAAGCAGCCGACCATCACGCGCAAGTCGAGCTGCCGCGCCCGGTCGATCATCCGCTTCGCCGGCGTGAGCCCGCCGCACTTGACCAGCTTGACGTTCACGCCGTGGAAGCGGCCCCGGCCGCACTTCTCGACGTCTGCCTCGACCTGGCAGCTCTCGTCGGCCACCAGCGGCAGCGGCGACTCGCGATAGAGCCGCTCCATGGCGTCGTCTTGCCCGGGCGCAAGCGGCTGCTCGATCAGCTCGACGCCGAGATCCTTTAGCACGGCCGCCTTGGCCAGCGTCTCGTCGACGCCCCAGGCACAGTTGGCGTCGACCCGGAACACGACGTCGGTTTCCTCGCGTAACGCCCGGACGACCTCCACGTCGTTCGGCCGGCCGAGCTTGATCTTGTAGACGGGCCAGCCGGGAAATTCGCGGAGCTTGGCTCGCATCACCTCGATCGAGTCGATGCCGATCGTGTAGTCGCTCGGCGGGCAGTCCGCCAGATCGAGCCCCCAGAGCCGCCACACCGGCTTCCCGCGGAGCTTCCCCCACAGGTCGTAAGCCGCCGTATCGAGCGCGCACTGGGCGAAGGTCGAGCCGCCCAGCTCGGGCCGCACCGCTTCCCAGAACGCGGCCGGATCGGTCAAGTGGTGCGCCTCAATTTGCGGCCGGGCCCGCTCCAAGGCAGCGACGATCGCCCCGGCCGACGCGGCATAGTAGCCCGACTCGGTGGCCTCGCCGAACCCCCGCGCGCCGTCCTGCTGAAGCTCGACGACCACCGTGCGCTGCACCGTGGTGGTGCTGCGGGCGATGGTGAAGGGGTGCCTGGTGGGCAGGTCGAAGGGGTGCAGCGTGAGCTTCATTTCCCCAGTTCGTGTTTCAGGGCCACCGCGGCTTCCACCAGCTTCTCCGGCCCGTGGCGGATCACGTCGCAGGTGGGCAGTTCCAGCTCGTCCTCGACGCGGCGGCACTCGGCGGCCACCTCGTCGTCGGGGAACCGCTGGCCGTTGACGGCCACGCCCAGCACGCGGCAGGGGTGCGCCAGGTTGGCCGCGGTCTCGTAGAAGTCGATCACCCGGCGGTGCGGCGGCAGCTCAAGCGGCTCCATGCCGAAGATCTCGCGGCGGCCCATTTCGTAGCAGTAGATCAGCCCGTCGGGCATCAGGCCGTGCAAAAGCCCCAGGGTCACCCCGGAGTAGCGCGGATGGATCAGGCTCCCCTGCCCTTCGACGACGATGGCGTCGTGTTGCTGGTTATCGAGCACGAGGTGCTCGGCCGCGCCGCTGACGAAGTCGGAGATCACCCGATCGACGGCGATGCCGCTTCCGGCGATCATGATCCCGGTCTGGCCGGTCGCCACGAACGCGGCGTCGACGCCGGCTCGATTGAGCCCCTCGGCCACTTCGACCGCGGCGACCATCTTGCCGCAGCTACAGTCGTTGGCCACGGTGTGCAGGCGTAGGCACCCTTCGCGGATGCCCACGCGCGAGGCCACGTCCCGCTCGTCGTTGGCCCGCAGGTCCACCAGGCGCGTGCCGTGCTCTTCGGCGGCCCGGCGAAACTCGGGGTCGTCGCTGAGGAAATCGTGCAGCCCGGAGACCACGGTCATTCCGCGGCGGATCGCTTCGAGCACGATGGGACGCCAATCCGCGGGGATCTTGCCGCCGGGCGGGGCGATGCCGATCAACAGCGTGTTCGCCTCCGAGGCGTCGGCCAGCGAGCCGATTACCGGGATCTCGCCGCCGAGGCCCATCACCTCGCCGCAGGTCCGCCCGGCCGAAGCGCGGTCCAATACGGCCACCACCTCCTCGGGCCGGTAGCGGATCACGCACCGAGCCGTCTTGGCCGTGTGCAGGTCGTTGTGCCCGTCAGTCAGGATGATCATTCGGCGCGGCTGGTTCATGGCAGTGAGCATAGCGGGACCGCGAGCCGGGTTCAAGCGGCGGAAAGTAGCAGGCACACTCCGTGTGCCGTCCGCAAGTTGCGCAGCTCGCTTTCGTACAGCCAGGGAATATGGGACACGCCGCACCGGCAGAGGGTGTCGGGGCTACGGCACACGGAGTGTGCCTGCTACCGTTGCGCTTCCGGCCGCGGGGCTTCGAGCACGTCGCGGCCGTCGATGCCGCCTTCAAGCCGCTCGGCGCCGAGATAGAAGCGCCCGCCGCGGTCGACCCAGGCGGGGGCGGTGTTCGAGAAGAGGTCGCTTAAGCGCACGGCGGTTTCGCCGTGGGGGAAGGTGAGGATCTGGGCCTGGCCGTTGTTGCCGATCACCGACAGCTCGATCTCGACTCGCGAGGCCCCGCCCACGCTCACTCCGGCCCGGCCGTTGCCCCGCGCGGTGATCCCGCCGAAGTAGATGTCCCGCGCGCTGTTGGCCGCGGCGATGCCGTCGACCTGGAACCCCTGCACCGTGAGGTTCAGTATCCGCACGTTGCGCACGTGATAGAGCGTGATCCCGGTCGGCAGCCGGGCGTAAGTCAGATTGTAGTCCTCGGGCAGCTTGGTCAGTTCGACCGAGAAGTAGATGTCGCCTTGGTAGTAGCACCACTGGAGGGTCTCGAGCTCCGGCAGCCCTTCGTCGATCCGGCTGGCGTAGACCCGCTCCAGCGGCACGTCGTCGAGGAAGAGCTGTTGCTGGCCCTTTTGCGGCGGGCGGAAGCGGAACACGGCCCCCTCGGCGTGTTTCCACCACTCGGCCGGGACCGGGGCCGAGCCGTCGAGGATCGCCCCGCTCCCCTCGATCGTGAACGGGGCCTGGGCAAAGCCGCTGTTGCGCCGGCCCACCAGCGAGACGCTCTCGCGATAGGGCTCGTCCGTGGCGCCCAGGATGATCCGGTCGCCCGGGCCGGCCAGCTCGAGCGCCCGGGCGATGGTCCGGAGCGGCCCTCCCATGTCGGAGGTGGGTCGGGTCTGGCGCCCGGAGAAGCGGTCGTCGCCGGCCGTGTTGTCGACGTAGAAATCCCGCGCCGCCGCCGAAGCGGCAAACGAGAGCAACAGCCCCAGCACGCAGCCTGTTCGTCGCATCAGAGAAGCTCCTCAGCGCGAGTACGAGTCCGACCCCCTATTGTAGCACGAAGCGGGCGGCCGCGCCGGAAAAACCCGCACAACCCGCCGATTCTTGACCCCCGCGACGCCGTCGGCTAACTTCGGTGGGAAACCACGGTCCCCTTTTTGCCCAACAAGCAGAGGTATCCCCATGAAGACCGATAGGCGAGCATTTCTCGGCACGGCGGCGGCCGGCGCCGTCGCCCTTAGCCAGGCGGCCCGCGGCGCCCGGGCGGCCGAGCCGCAGCAGACGCTCAAGGTGGGCGTGATCGGCGTGGGCTGGTACGGCATGGTCGACGCCAAGGCGGCGCTCAAGGTGGGAGGCACCGAGATCGCGGCCATCTGCGACGTCGACAGCGACCACCTCGCCAAGAGCGCCGACGAGCTGGAGAAGCTCCAGGGCAAACGCCCCACGACCTTCAAGCTCTACGAAGAGATGCTGGCCGAGCCGCTCGATGCGGTGATCATCGGCAGCCCGCCGCATTGGCACGCCCTGCACCTCATCGCCGCCCTGGATCGCGGGCTCGACGTCTATTGCGAGAAGCCGCTCTCCTACGACGTGCGCGAGGGCCGGGCAATGGTCGACGCGGTGAAGAAGAGCAACCGGGTCGTGCAGATCGGCTTCCAGCGCCGCCAGAGCCGGTCGTTCGCCGAGGTGAAGGATTTCATCGCCTCGGGCGGGATCGGCAACCTGGTGCAGGTCGACGCGCAGATCCACTACCGGGCGGGCACGAAGGACCCCACGCCGCAGGACCCGCCACCGTCGCTCGACTGGGACCTCTGGTGCGGCCCGGGGCCCAAGATCCCCTACAGCCCGCAGGTGGGCCACCACAACTGGCGTTTGGAGAAGACCAGCGGCCACGGCCACCTGGTCGATTGGGGCATTCACTGGATCGACTCGATCCGCATGATGCTGGGGCTCGGCGTACCGCGGCAGTTCACGGCCGCCGGGGGCATCTACCTCTACCAGGGCAAGATTACCACGCCCGACACGCTCACCGTCCACTTCGAGTTCGACAAGCTGCCCGTGGTGTGGCGCCACCGGCTGTGGGGCTCGACCGAATACGCCCCGGAAACCAACAACGGCATCTTCCTCTACGGCGACGGAGGAACTGTTTTTGCCAACGACCGGCAGTGGACCTTCATCCCCCCGGGCAAGGACGCGAAGCGCCAGCAGCACGACGCCCCGGCCGAGCTGGGTACGCTGCACATGGAGAACTTCCTCGAGTGCGTACGCACCCGGAAGCAACCCGACTGCCCCGCGGAAGAAGCATTTCGCACCACGAGCACCGTGCAGCTTGCGATGATTGCGCAGGAGACATCCTCCGTGGTCAACTGGGACGCCGCGGCGGAGCAGATCCCGGACAACCCCGCCGCGGCCACGCTGTTGAAGCGGGAGTACCGCGAGCCGTGGAAACACCCGTTTCAGGGCTGACGGTGCTCACCAACCCACAAAGCCGCGACCGGTGGTCGCGCCGTAGGAATCGCCGGCTGGGCGCCGCCCACCACAACGCGTCGTGAATCGGTGGGCAATGCCCACGCCGAATACCCATCGCGACCACCGGTCGCGGCTTTATGAGAAGGAGAACTCCATGCTTCGACAAACGACCCCCGGGCGACGTTCGACTACGTGGATTACGGCGGTGCTTCTTGCCGCGGCGACGCTGGCAGTTTGGCTGTACGGTAGTCACGCCGATACCGCGGAGCCGCAGTGGTTCAAGGGCCAAACCCACTGCCATAGCTACTGGAGCGACGGCGATCACTTCCCGGAGGTGGTCGCCCTGAAATACAAGGAGGCCGGGTTCCACTTCCTGTGCATCTCGGACCACAACGTGCTCAAGCGCGGCCAGCGCGCGGTCAAGCTGCACGGTAAGAAGACCCCGCGCCTAATCGAGAAGTCGCTGGCGGAGTACCGCGAGCGGTTCGGCGACGAGTGGGTCGAAATCCACGGCGAGGGCGAGGCAGCCACCGTGCGACTCAAGACGCTCGATGAGTTCCAGGGCCTCGTCGAGGAGCCGGGCCGGTTCCTGCTGATCGAGAGCGAGGAGATCACCACCAAGCCGCAGGGCAAGCAGGTCCACGTTAACGCCCTGAACCTGGGCGAGCTGATCCCCCCGGACATTGCCGACACGCCGGTGGCCACGCTGCGTCACCACGTGCTGGCGGTCGGCGAGCAGTCGCGGCGCCTCGGCCGGCCGATCCTCGCGCACGTGAACCACCCCGGCTGGCCGAAGTACGACGTCCCGCCGGAGGACGTGGCCGGCGTCCCGGAGATCCGCTTCTTCGAGCTGTGCAACAACGGCGACGGCTCGAACCACTTCGGCGATTCGCAGCATCCCGGCATGGAGCAGTTCTGGGACATCGTGTGCGCGATCCGCTTGGGGCAGATGAAGGCCCTGCCGGTCTACGGCGTCGCCTCGGACGACACGCACCGCTACCATCCCGACGACCCGGACTACGTGGGCAAGGGCCTGGGACGCGGCTGGATCACGGTCCGTGCCGCCGAGCTGACGCCCGAGGCGTTGCTGGCGGCCATGGACCGCGGCGACTTCTACGCCACGACCGGCGTGGAGCTTAAGCGGTTGCACTACGACGCGAAAGCCGGAACCCTGGAGGTGGCCGTGGCGGCCGAGCCGGGCGTCGAGTACCGGATCGAGTTCGTGGGCACGCCGGTTGACTTTGCCCATCGTCCGGGTCCGAAGCGCCGGGGCTACCCCGCTTCGGTCGCCGAGGTGCTCTCGGAGACCGTCGGCACGACGGCGGCCTACCGGCTGACCGGCAACGAGCTGTACGTCCGGGCGGTGGTTCGCAGCGACAAGCGACTGGCCAACCCGCCCGTCGGGGCCGTGGAAGTGGGCGTGGCCTGGACGCAGCCGGTGGGGTGGGAGAAGCGGGTTAAGCCTGCCGCTGCGGGCGGGGACTAGCACTCTTACCCCAAGGAGCGATAAATGACGACCTGCAAGAACGTGAGCACTCTGCTGGCAGTGGTCCTCGTGGCCTCGGCCGCGGGCGTGGCGCAAGCCGGTTACCCCGAGACCGTGCCGGTCGGCAACCCGGGCAACAAGGCCGACGCGAGCGACTTCGGCGCGGTGGCCTATGAGTACAGGATTGGCAAGTACGAAGTGACCAACGACGAGTACTGCGAGTTCCTCAGCGCGGTGGCCAAGAAGGACCCCCACGCCCTGTACGACGGTCGCATGGGGGGAAGGGATGATCGAACGGGCGAGGCGTACGGCGGGATCACGCGGAGCGGCTCGTACGGCAGCTATACCTATGCGGTCAAAGAGGGCATGGGCAAGAAGCCGGTGAACTACGTCACGTGGGAAAGTTGCCTCCGTTACGCCAACTGGCTCACCAACGGCCGGGGCGACGGCGACACGGAGAAGGGGAGCTACACGTTCGACGGGGGCCGAGTGACGGTGCCCGACCACGCCGCCCTGGCGCCCGGCAAAACGACCAAGTGGGTGCTGCCCAGCGAAAACGAGTGGTACAAGGCGGCCTACTACGATCCCGACAAGCCGGGCGGCGCCGGCTACTGGCTGTACGCCACGAAGAGCAACACCCCGCCCGAGTGCAACATCAACAGCAACGCGCCGAGCGACGTGGGCGGATATGCTGCCAGCCACTACGGCACGTACGACCAAAACGGCAACGTATGGGAGTACAGCGACGCCCGGAGCGGCGACAAAGTCGGCCTGCGCGGCGGGTCGTTCTACATCAACGACAACGAGACCTACCTGCGTTCGACCACCCGTTACGACGTCCTGAGCGCCAAGTGGCCCAATTACGGGTTCCGGGTTGCAGCTCTCGGCGGTGGTGCCGATGGCGGCGCTGCCAATGGCGGCGCGGCATCCAGCCCGGCAGCGAGGCCAGCGGAGATCGTGACGGCCCCGCCCGCACCCAAGCGAACCAAGCTGGCGACCTTCTATGTCAGCCAATCCTCCGGAAACGACAACTGGACCGGACGGCCGGCGCCGGAGGGGGCCACGCCGGAGGGGGCCGCGCCGCAGCGGAATCCCGGGCCGTGGAAGACGCTGGCCCGCGCGTCGTCGGTCGATCTCATTCCCGGCGACCGCATCCTGTTGAAGTGCGGCGACACCTGGAACGAGGAGCTGCACCCGAAGGGCAACGGAACGCCCGCGCATCCGATTGTCATCGGGTGGTACGGCGAGGGCGAGCGGCCGGTGATCGACCGAGAAGACTACAACCAGGACCGTTTCGGCATCCACCTGGTCGATCAAGGGGGTTTCAAGATCGCGGGGATCGAGTTTAGCCGGTGCATGACCGGCATCTACGCCGAGTACTCCGACGGTTGTCCGACCAAGAGATCCCTCTCGATCGAAGACTGTTATTTCCACGATTCGCTGCTGTATCAGCATTACGAGAATTACCCCAAGCGCAAGATCGGCCTGGGCGTATGCCTCTTTTCGCACGAGCGGGACAACCGGGTCGTTTTGAGCGACGTCACGGTCAAGCGCTGCGTCTTCCGCCGGCTTGCCTCCGGCTTCTGGACTAACAGCCCGGACAACTTCAACAAGAACGCGTCCTACGTCTACAACTTCGCGAACCTCAGTTTCGAAGACTGCCTGTTCGAAGAAGGCTACCAGTGGCAATTGGGAATCCGCGGGGTCGACGGCGGGGCCGTGCGCAACTGTGTCACCCACGATATCGGGCGCGGCTTCCGGGCCTTCAACGGCGTGGCCGGAGCCATGTTCTTCCGCTGCAAGGACTGGGTCTTCGAGGACAGCCAGTGGGGCTTTATCGACATCGGACTGGGCAGCGGCGACGGCGAGGCGTTCGACTTCGAGGGCAACTGCGATCGGATGACCATGCGGAACTGCCTGTTCCACGACACCGACGGCCCCGGATTCCTGCTCTGCTGTTACGCTTCGGACGGGCACCCCAACACGGGCATTCGCATGGAGAACTGCGTGCTGAACGGGAAGGCCAAGCGTCCCATCGGGTTGCCCCGCTGTGAAATTGTCAATACGACGGACTGGAATGAAGCGACGTGGAACAAATGCCGCTTCTATCTCTCCAAGGGCGAGGTGCTCATGCGGGTGATGGATCCCGAAAAGGACAAGCGATCGTCCTTCGTCGATTGCGTTCTCAAGGACTTAAGCGCGGCCTGCAGCACACCCAAGCTCGCCGCCAAGGCAAGCGCCTCGTCCGAGGTGGCGGGCAGTGAAGCCGCCAAGGCCGCTGACGGCGATCCGGCCACCGCCTGGAAAGCGGCGGGGGCCGAGGACCAGTGGATCCAGCTCGATTTCGGCAAGGCGACCACGGTCAATGAGTTGAGAATCAAAGAAGACCCGTCGTCCTCGGTCGTCCGCTACGTCATCGAGTGCTGGGACGGCGAGCAATCGCGGTGGGTGGACTGCTTCAACGGCAGGACCATCGGCGCCGACTTCGTGGCCCCGATCGTCAGCCGGACCACGCCGAAGGTGCGGCTGTTCGTCATGAGGACAAACAGCGGGAACCCCTCCATCACCGCCTTCGAGGCATACAACGACACGACCGGCGAAGTCTTCGGCGTCGCACGCGGCGGTGTGCCGCCGGCGCGGGTCGGTAAGTGATCGCCGCGACCCCCGGTCGCGGCTTCATGAGCGGGAGTCGATGCGTGGCTGCAAGCAGCCACCCTACCCCCACACCCCCGCGATCTTCGTGCCGCACAAGGCGCACTTACCCTGGTCGAGATTGGTCGTCAGCACACGGTAGCCGTCGCGCGCGACGACTGTCTGGTGGCAGTGCGGGCAGAAGGTGGTCTCGGCGTCTTCCACGTCGAAGACGTTGCCCACGTAGACGTAGTGCAGCCCCGCGCGCCGGGCGATGTCCCGCGCCTCGACGAGCACCTCGTTGGGCGTGGGGGGCAGGTGTGTGAGCTTGTGGTCCGGGTGGAAGCGGGAGAAGTGCAGCGGCACGTCCGGGCCCAGAGCCTCGACCATCCACTCGCACATCCGCCGGATCGTCTCCAGGTCGTCGGTGTAAGTGGGCACCACCAGGTTCGTCACTTCGAACCACACGCCCCGTTCCTGGAGCGTCTTGAGCGTATCGAGGATCGGCTCGAGCTTGCCCGAGTTGAGCCGGCCGTACACGTCCTTGTCGAAGCTCTTCAGGTCCACGTTGGCCGCGTCGAGGTATTGGCACAGCTCCCCGAGCGGCTCTTGCTGGATGTAGCCGCAGGTGACCCAGACGTTCTTGATCCCCTTGGCGCGTGCCCGGGCCGCCGTGTCGATCATGTACTCGAACCAGACGGTCGGCTCGGAGTAGGTGTAGGCTACTGAGGGGCACTCGAGCTCCTCGGCCAGCGCCACCACGTCGTCGGGGAAGATGCTCAGCCGGTCGACGGCGTCGCGCGTTAGCAGGTAGAGATTCTCGGGCTTCAGCTCGAACGGCTCGCCGCGAGGGTCTTTGGTCTCCTCCGGCTTGCGCTGCGAGATGTCCCAGTTCTGACAGTTCAGGCAGCGGAACCCGCAGCCGCTCGTGGCGATCGAGAAGATGTCGGTTTGGGGCAGGAAGTGGAAGAGCGGCTTCTTCTCGATCGGGTCGCGCTGCATCGCGCAGGGGTTGCCGTAGGCCAGGGTGTAGAGCTTGCCCTCCTTGTGTACCCGGTCGCGGCACCGCCCGCGGTCCTCGGGCTCGAGCAGGCACTCGTTGGGACAGAGCCGGCACTGGACGTTCCCGCCGAGGTTCAGGTAATGCCGTGCCTCCTTTACCCAACCCCGATCCTGCCACTGCTGCCAGAGCTCGCCCTTGGGGGCGTCGTTCTTGAAGACGTCGGTGGCCTGCTCGGCCGTGGCGATCGACTCGGACTGTCGCAAGGCCCACCAGGCGGCGGCCCCTCCCGCCCCCAAACACGCCAGCCCGCCCAGCCCGTACTTGAGCACCTGGCGGCGGGTGCGACGCTTGGGCGAAGCTTGTTGCGGCTCGGGTTCGGCGGAATCGGGGACTTCGACGGCCGGTTCTTCCTCGATGCCCGGCCCTTCCCCTACGTACAGCTCGTTTTCTTGCTGGCTATCCATCCCCACCTCCGCATGGCGAAGTAGATGGTGATGCCCGAGTGTACCAGAAACACGACGATCAGCGGCCATTCGAAGATCTTGTGGATCTCCAGTGCCGTGCGGTAGTCGATCACCTTCGAGACGCCGTACTCCCCGCAAAGCGAGAAGCCCGTCACTATGTATAGTATCACCAGCACGAGCAGGAGCCAACCGCTTAGCCGAGCGGTCTTGATCAGGTAATAGTGGATGTTTTTTCTGGGCATTGCACGGATTCCCATATCGCGGACGTGGTGATGCTGGGCGAGGGTTCAGGGTTCAGGGTTCAGGACTCTCGGTGGCAATCCTGTCCTGAGAACGTGGCTGGAGCAGATTCCTGAACCCTGAACCCCGAACCCTGACCACTCGACTCGCCCCCTCACACGCATCTACTTCTCACGTTCACTTCCCCGACGTCATCAAGATCACCGCCCCGCTCATCAAATTCAGCCCGGCCGCCAGCAGACAGACTGCCACTACGCCAAAAAGGGGGATCAACAGCGTGCTCACGAGCAGGGCCCCCAGGGCCGCGCCGAGGTAGTCGGCCGTGTAGAGGCGCCCCGCGGTGTCGGCCACGGTGCTGAAATCGACCTTCCCGGCCAGGGGAAACTCCGCGCCCACGAGCATCGCCAGCACCAGCGCCAGGAAGGGCACGGCCGCCTGCGAGGCCACGAGCTGCACGGTCCCGGCGGGCAGGTGGGCCAAGCCGATCAGGACCAGCGGCAGGCAGGCTGCGAACACCGCGATCCCCAGCTCCAGCCCGGCCAGCTCCCAACGCTTGCGCCGGGCGAGGACCCGGTTCATCGAGGCCGAGCCGATCCCCAGTCCCAGCATAAACATCGTGATGATCACCCCCACCTGGTAATACAGGCAACCGTAGAGGATCTGCACGCCCACGAGCAACACCACCTCGAGCGCCGAAGCCGCCAGCCCGGTCGTGAACAGCGCCAGCGGCACCGGTCGGATCCGCACCAGGTAGACCAGCAACACGGCCGCGAGCACGGCCTCCAACAGCCCGAAGCGAAACCGGAACCGGCTCATCCAGTGGCGCAAGTGGTAGTAGTAGAGGATCGGGCTGAAGTCGCGGTTTACGGGGGCGTCGTCCGAAATCGCCCGATCGACCGCGGCCAGGCGCAGCGGGTCGAGCACGTCGCCGAGGTGCGAACGCTTCACCCGCTTCGTGGCGATTCCGTGCTCCTCGATCCGCTCGGCAATATCGAGCGTCAACGGGCCGTCGGAGGCCAGGAAGAAGACCCGACTGCCGGGGATCATCAGCACCTCGTCGAACTCTTCGCGCAACGTACGATGGGCCGCCGCGAGCAGGTTCGCCAGCTCGTCGCTCAGATAGTTCTCGAAGTGGCCGAGCGAGATGCACACCACGCCCGCCGCCTGGGGACTGTCCCGGTTTTCGCGCAGCGGGGGACTGTCCCGATTTTCGCGCAGCGAAAATGGGACTGTCCCCTTCTTCCGAAGCCGGGCCTTCACGTCTCGGAAGAACTCGATCGTGTAGAAGCGGTTCAACTGCGACGTGGACGGGTCGGGCACGTCGACGATCACCACGTCGTATCGCTCCTCGGTCTCCTTCAGAAACAGACGCCCGTCGGTCTCGACCACCCGGATCCGCTCGTCGGCCAGCGACTCGGGCAGGTACTTCTCGGCAACGTCGATCAACGTGGGGTCCAGCTCGACGTAGTCCACCGCACGGGGGCCGTACTTGAGCACCTCCCGGGCCGTGCCGCTCGCCCCGCCGCCGATCAACAGCACGCGCCCGGCGTCGGGCCGCTGGGCCATGGCAAAGTGTACGGCCTCCTCGACCCGCTGCACCTCGTCGCTGGAGAAGAGCACCACCCCGTTCTCGATGAAATTGAGCTGGCCGGCCGACTCGGTCACCAGAACGTTCCCGTACGGCGAACTCTCGCGGTGGACCACGCGCTGGCCGGGATACTGCATCTCGGCCGAGACGCGGTCCAGCTCCGTCGTGAGCACCACGCCCACGAACACCGCTCCGAGCCCGGCCGCCAACACCCCCAACCCCCGCCGGCGAAAGACCACGGCCACCGCCAGGGCCAAGAGCAGGTTGAGCATCGCCGGGACGTAGAGCGTCTGGAAGTGGTCGAGCCACCAGACCAGCACGAAGCTGAACAAGAGCCCGCCCAGCACGTCGCCCACGTTATCGAGGAAATAGACCTGCCCGATGCTCTCCGGCCCGTGCCGCCGGGCGAGGATCAGCGACGCCAGCGTGAGCAGGTAGCCGGTGATCAGGCAGTAGGGGGCCAAGAGCACGAAGCTGCTCGTGACCGTGCCGGTCACGCCGATGGCCGCCCCGCGCAAAAAGACCACGTTGCGCAGGGCACGGACCAGGAGCACGTCGCCGATCGGCAGCAGGGCCACGGCCATCTCGGCGAGGATGAGCACGCAGAGCGGGTCTTTCAGGCGCGGGGCCGTCTTGCCGAGCTGTGAGCCGATCCCGGTCAGCAGCAGCCAGTTGCCCAGCACCACGCCGAAGACCAGCTCGTTGCCCTCGAATACGCTTAACAGCTCGCGCATCAGCGTGAGCTGCGTGATGAAGGCCGACACCCCCAGCCCGCACACGGCCAGGAAGAGCAGCACGCGCCGAACGGGGTTGCGGTCAGTGGGCGGGCACACCGGAGGGCGTCTCCGACTCGTGGAATGCCTCGACTTGGTAGGTAAGCACCAACGCCCCCGGGCTGCGCCAGGCGTAGGCGGGCAGGCCGGCCTTCATCGACAGGCGGCTGAGGAACGTCTCCTTATCGGGCAACTGCTCCCAGACCTGCGGCAGGAACGTGGCCTGACCACGTCCCACCTGGAGCACCACGCCGTCGATGCGCGGCCGCAGCTTCCCCAGCAGGTCGTCGGCCCCGGCGTAGTCCAGTCGCTCGGGCACCGTGAGCACGCTCACCTCGACCTCGATGTCGTCCAGCTCGTCGGGCCGCACGGGCGTGAAACGGTGGTCCTCGACCGCCGCCGCCCGGGCCCGGTCGATCACGTCGCGATAGAGCGCCTGTCGGGGAACGAGGCTGCCGATGCAGCCGCGAAGCTCGCCGTGTTTGGTAAGCGTCACGAAACACGCGAGCTGGGCCTCGGCCGCGGGCGGCACGTCGGCAAGCTCCGGCTCGGGCAGCGGATCGCCGGCCGCCGCCGCCTCGACCGTGCGCCGCGCCAGATCGAGCAGGAAGGCACGCTCCTCGGACGAGAAACGCTGCGCCTTCGGGGGCGGGGTTGGCGGCTCGCGCAACTCGGGCTCTTGCGGTTCGGGCTCCGGCTCGGGCTCGGGGGCCGTGCCGTCGGGCTCGTAGAACGCAATCGCCGCGTAGCCGACCACCTGTCCTCGATTGCCCGACGTGTTGCCGCTGTTGCGGCAGTCGAGCAGCTTGGCCTTCCAGCCCTTCTGCTTGGCGATGCGGACCAGCGCCTCGATGGGCCCGCGGCCGCACGCCTCGGCTCCGGCGACCCCCTCGGCGTCGAGGTTGCATATCGCCTTCACACAGAGGCCGTCCAGGCGCTCGGCCACCTCGTAGGGGTGGTAGTGGCTCAGGTCGGAGCTGGCCACCAGGAGCGTGCGGTCGTCGAGGCGCGGCACGAGCGCCTTGGCCACCGCCGCGGGCTCCACTTCGCCGAACACGATCGGCACCAGCTCGAACTGCCCGAGCGTCCTCTGGAGGAACGGAAGCTGGACCTCCAGCGAGTGCTCCCAGGTGTGCGGCGTGTCTTGGCCGAACGGCGGGACCTCCTTGGGCGCCCGCCGCCACCAGTCCGGCCGGCGCACGTCGCAGCTCGGGTTCACGCAAAACGGCGTGACCCGGGCCAGCTCTGCCGCCTTGGGCGAGAGCACGATCACGCCCAGCGGCGTCTCGTAGGCGTCGACGTCCGGGATCGACGCCCCCTGGAACAGACTGTAGTGACTGGGGGCCATCACGATCACCGTGTCGAACCGCTGGCCCCGCAGTTGCCGGTAGCCCGAGGCCGCGACCGGGCCTGAGAACTCGTAGCCCGCGTGGGGAGAGACCAGCCCCCGCAGGCGTCCGACCGGCTTTTCCTCGGCCGCCTTGAGCAGCTTATCGAGCGTTGCCGTCAGCTCGTCCTTCTCCCGCGGATAAAAGAGCCCGGCCACGGCCGCCTGGCGGACCTTCTCAATCTTGCGCGGCGGCCGGGGCTGGCTTTGGGCCGGCGCAGTACCGCCGGATTCCGCGGTCTGCGAGCCGGACTCGGCCTGTTGCTGGGAGCCGCCCGCCGTGGGTTGCTGCGAGCCCTTTTCCGGCTGCCCGTCGCCCCCGCACCCGGCCGGCCCCACGAGAAGTGCCCACGCGACAAGGATCCACCAACCGCGTTTCATGGCTTCATCCTCCCGCTGGCGAGGTTCGGTCTCCTTCCCATTCTACCGTTTTCGCAAACGATAGGGGGCGCAGGTCTTTGTCGGCGGTTTGCGCAAGATGGTTGCGCGGCCGGGCACGAGGACGGAGCATGGGATCACGTCACGCCAGGCACTAGGTGAGCATCTAACGGTCAATGTCGGCCTGGCCCGTGGAGAGGAAACCGAGGTGGTGCTGACACTCAAGAATCACGGTCGGAGCTATTTGCTGCGTCGATAGCATGCGAAGGCCAGCAATCCAATGGCTCCCATGCCGATCAGGGCGATGGTAGAAGGTTCGGGGACCAATCGCACATTATCAAGCCCCGTGGTCTCGACACCGGTGATGTGTTCCATGTCGATCCGGAGGTCGGTGACGTTCGCCAGTAGTCCGGCCCATGTGCCGCTTGTGACCGTCCACTCCGATTCCGCGATTGTCCGGCTGTAGGTGGCCCACTGTCCGTGGGGCGGGCCTGCAGACGCTGGCCAGACGTACTCTGCACTACCCCCGGGTCCAGATACTTGGAACATCGCGCCTTCGCTAACACTGCCGCCGCTTATGATCGTCAAATCGGCAGAAAGCACACCGCTGCCGTCAAGAGCCAACCAGTTGCCCAGGTATTCTGGAGGCGCGACCGCCCAAGTGTTGGCGCCTGTCGCTGGGTCGCTGGCCTGGAAATAGGCGCCCGGGTTACCCCCAGCGCTCTGCCAGCTAATACTTCCGTCGCCGACAGCCGTCCAGCCTTCAAGGCCGATCTCGAACGTCGTTTCGATGGTCCCGGCATTGCCGCAAAGTGGCATCGCCAATAGGGCGACTAGGGCTACCCCTCCCGCTGAGACGGAGGTGCTGCAACGTTTCGTCATCGCGCTTCTCCTAGATTCGCTGCGTGGTACGGTGATGGCGAGAATCCGAAAAACACAGGCTCAACACTTGCACGAGCGTAGTATTGCGCCATATTGCGGGTCAAACGAAATCTGGCGTCACACTGGTATTAGCACCAAGCGATCTTTTCGCTCGCCGGTACGGGAATGCGGGAGTGGCGTCGGGCCGGGATTGACGCCCTCGCCCTCGGTGGTATACTCATTGTAGATACAGCCGCAGGGCAGCCGCGCCTCGTCTTCCAGGTGCCAACCGATGATCTCGAAGATCCGTAAGTGGGGAAACAGCCTAGGGATACGCATTCCGAAGTCCCTGGCCGAAGACGTTCGGGTAGCGGAGGGCACGCAAGTCGATATCCGCGTTGAGAACGGGCGCTTGGTCATTGCCCGGCAGACGCCGGAGTGCTTTGACCTTGACGAGCTGCTCGGCCGGGTGACGCCGGAGAACCTCCACGAGGCCGTCGATACCAGCCCCCCCGTGGGAAGGGAGGTCTGGTAGGATTCCATGGCCATGGCACCCGACCGCGGCGATCTCGTCTGGCTTCAGTTCACCCCGCAAGCCGGCCACGAACAGGCCGGGCGCCGCCCGGCGCTGGTCATCTCGCCCAGGGCCTACAACGAGAAGGTGGGGCTCGCGCTGTTCTGCCCGATCACCAACCAGGTGAAGGGCTACCCGTTCGAGGTCGCGCTGCCCCCGGGCCTACCGATCACCGGCGTGGTCCTTTCCGACCAGATCAAGAGTCTGGATTGGCGCGCGCGGCGGGCCGAACTGGTCTCGGCGGCCCCCAACGTCGTCGTCGCGGAGGTGCTGGGGAAGGTCGCTGCGCTGCTCGGATTCGCGGGTCCCTAAGACGAAAAGGGACCTGGTCTGTTTTGCCGGCAGAATAGACCAGGTCCCCTTTTTCGTTCGCGCCACACTGGACGGATTGGGCAATCCGTCCTACAGTGTGGGCAGCACGGGGTCGGGACAGGCGAGCCGCCTGTCCTACGGGGGCGACAGGCGAGCCGCCTGTTACTAGGAGGGAAGGGAGGCCCGGGGCGATGTTCTACGCCGACTTGCACGTCCACTCGAAGTTCTCTCGGGCGACCAGCCGCGACTGCGACCTGGAGCATCTGGCCCTGTGGGCGGCGAAGAAGGGGATCGCCGTGGTGGCCACGGGCGACTTCACCCACCCCGGCTGGTTCGAGGAGATCGAGACGAAGCTCCTGCCCGCCGAGCCGGGGCTGTTTCGGCTCGCGCACGAGGCCCAGCGCCAGGTCGACGAGTGGCTCGCACCCGGGCCGCCGGCCGACGTCCGCTTCATGCTCGAGGTGGAGATCTCGACCATCTACAAGCGTGACGGGCGCACGCGCAAGGTCCACCACGTGGTCTACGCCCCGGACTTCGACGTTGCCCGGCGCTTCTCGCAAAGCCTGGGACGGATCGGCAACATCGGCTCCGACGGGCGCCCCATCCTGGGGCTCGACAGCCGCGACCTCTTGGAGATCGTGCTCAGCTCGGGCGAGGGCTGCTACCTCGTGCCGGCCCACGTCTGGACGCCCTGGTTCTCGGTGCTGGGGTCGAAGTCGGGTTTCGATGCGATCGAGCACTGCTACGGCGACCTGAGCCGCGAGATCTTCGCCCTGGAGACCGGGCTCTCCTCCGACCCGCCGATGAACTGGCGCGTATCGAGCCTCGACCGCTACGCGCTGGTCTCGAATTCCGACGCCCATTCGCCGCGCAAGCTGGGGCGCGAGGCATGCGTGTTCGACACGGCCCGGGACTACTTCGCCATGCGCGAGGCCCTGCGCACGGGTCATGCCTACGGCGGCACGGTCGAGTTCTTTCCCGAGGAGGGTAAGTACCATCTCGACGGCCACCGCAACTGCGGGGTATGCCTACCGCCCGAGGAGACCCGCCGGCTTGGGGCAACCTGCCCCGAGTGCGGCAAGCCGCTTACGGTGGGTGTGATGTACCGAGTCTGCGAGCTGGCCGACCGTGAGGAGCGCTCCGAAGCCCGGCCGCCCCGGGCCGCGGCCTTCCGGAGCTTCATCCCGCTCGAGGAGGTGCTCGGCGAGATCCTGGGCGTCGGGCCGCAGAGCAAGACGGTCCAACGGCGGTACGACGAGCTTCTCGCGCGGATCGGGCCCGAGCTGTACCTGCTGGAGGCCGCCCCGCTGGAGGACCTGCGCCGGGCGGGCTCGCCGCCGCTGGCCGAAGCGATCCGGCGAATGCGCTCCGGCCGCGTGATTCGCCAGGCCGGGTTCGACGGCCAGTACGGCGTGATCCGGCTATTCAGCGACGAGGAGCTGCGCCGGCGGACCACGGTGGGGCTGTTGTTCGACTTCTCGGAAGAGGCGCCGCCCGGACAGCAGAAGGGGCAGGGTGGCATGGGCGGCTTGCCCGCCCTTGTCGAGCCAGGGCAGGAATCATCAGCGGCGGACAAGCCGCCGCTGCCACCCACTACTTCAGCGGCGGACAAGCCGCCGCTGCCACCCGGCGCGGGGGATGGCATTCTCGACGGGCTCGATCCGGACCAGCGGGCGGCAGCCGAGGTGGTCGAGGGGCCGCTTCTGATCGTGGCCGGGCCCGGCACCGGGAAAACGCGGACCCTCACGCACCGGCTGGCCCATCTCGTGGCCGACGTGGGCGTTCCGCCCGAGGCGTGCCTGGCGCTGACCTTCAGCCGCCGGGCGGCCGCCGAGATGGCCGAGCGGCTCGAGCGGCTCCTGCCCGCCGAGTTCGGCCGGGTGCCGGTCATGACGTTTCACGCCCTGGGGCTTGCGATCCTCCGTGAGCAGGCGTCGGGCCCGGACGTGCAGGGGCCGCTCCGCGTGGCGGGCGAGGCCGAGCGGGTCCGGGTGCTTACCGAGACGCTCTCGACCACCGAACGGCGGGCACGGCAGCGTCTCGGGCGGATCTCGCGGTGGAAGCGGGGGGAAGGGGACACTGAAGGGGACAGTCCCATTTTCGCTGCGCGAAAATTGGGACAGTCCCCCGCTGCGCGAAAGTTGGGACAGTTCCCCGCTGCGCGAAAATTGGGACAGTCCCCGGAGGATCGGCAAACGCTCGCCGCCTATGAGCGGGCGCTCCGCGAGCGGGGCTGGGTCGACTTCGACGACCTGCTGCTGAGGCCCGTCGAGCTGCTCGAAGCCGACCCGGCGTTGGTCGAGCACTATCGCGGGCGGTACCGATTCATCAGCATCGACGAGTACCAGGACATCGACGCGGTCCAGTACCGGTTGGTCAACCTGCTCGCCCCGCCCGATGGAAATCTCTGCGTGATCGGCGACCCGGACCAGGCGATCTACGGCTTCCGCGGGGCCGACGTGGGCTACTTCCAGCGGTTTTGCGAGGACTTTCCCACGGCCAAGACGGTGGTGCTGGCGCGAAACTACCGCTCGACGCGGGCAATCGTGGACGCCGCGCTGCAGTTGATCGCCCCGGCCAGCCTGCTTTCCGGGCGGGAGCTGCTGGCCGACGGGTTGGGGCCCGAGCAGGTTGAGATCCACGCCTGCACCACCGAGCGGGCCGAGGCCGAGTTCGTGGTCCACTCGATCGAGCGAGTGCTGGGCGGCCACACGTTCTTCTCGATCGACTCGGCCCGGGTAGAAACGCACCAGGGCGAGTCGCTCTCGTTCGGCGACTTCGCCGTGCTCTATCGCACCGAGGCCCAGGCCGAGGCCCTGGTCGAGGCGTTCGCCCGCTCGGGCATGCCCTTCCAACGCCGCTCGCACCGGGCATTGGCCGAGCAGCCGGCCGTCGAGGCGGTGGTTCAGGCCCTGGCCGAGCTTCCGGAGGCGCGGCGGGCGGGCCACACGGTCGTCGAGTTGCTCGAAGAGGTGCTCACTTCCGGAAAAGGTGACAGGCACCTTTTGCCACAAGAGTCGCCTGTCACCTTTTCCCCGGCAGATGCCCAGGAGGAGCTGTCGCTCGCGGCCCTTCGCTCGCTGGCGGCGCGCCACGGGGCGGACCTGCCGGGCTTTCTTTCGGAGCTGGCCCTGGGGAGCGACGTGGACCTCTGGGACCCCCGGGCCGACCGCGTCTCGCTCTTGACGCTCCACGCGGCCAAAGGGCTGGAGTTTCCCGTCGTGTTCATCACCGGCTGCGAGGACGGCCTGCTGCCGCTGACGTTCGGCGAGCCGGACGAGCGGGAATTGGCCGAAGAGCGGCGGCTCTTCTTCGTGGGCATGACCCGCGCGCGGCTCCGGCTGATCCTGACCCACGCCCGCCGTCGGCGCTGGCGCGGCCGGGTGCAGGAGACGACCCCCTCGCCCTTCTTGCGTGACATCGAGGAGCAGCTCTTAAAGCGCGAGCACCACAAGGCGCATAAGAAACCCAAGCCGACGTCGAATCAGCGAATGCTGTTCGAGGCGTAGAGGCGAAAAAGGGACCTGGTTCATTTTGTGCGAAGCACCCTTCGGGCCGTTCCGGCAAAATGAACCAGGTCCCTTTTTCGCAGGTCCCTTTTTCGGCCTACGGCGGCCCGACGAGCACGAACGTGCTCCAGTAGTACGGGCTTTGCCACTTCTGCTGGGCGCGGACCCACTGCCGGGCCCGGTGCAGGGCGGCGGCGTAGTCGGCCCGGCCGTGCTGCTTCTGTTCCCGCGCGACGATGGCCAGGAAGTAGCTCACCAGGCTGGCGGCGGCCTCGTCGTCGACCAGCCAGTTGCTGGCCACGACGCGTCGGGTCCCCGCCACGAGGAAGCCCCGCGAGAGGGCCCATACGCCTTCGCCCTGCTGCTGCGGCCCGTAGTTGGTGCGGCACGCGCTTAGGACGGCCAGCTCCGTGCCCCGCACGTCGAGGGCGTAGATTTCGGCCAGCGTGAGGAAGCCGTCGTCGGCCGGGTCGCCGGGCGAACGGCCGGGGGTTAGGGCCAACGCACCAAACAGGTTGCCGTACGCCTGGTCGGCCAGCCCGTGGCAGGCCAGGTGGACGATCCACCGGCCGGGCAAGGCGGCCCGCACCCGGGCCTCGGTGGCCTCGCTCCGCGTGAGGGTGGTGACGGGGAAGCCCTGCTCGCCGACGACGTCGGCCACCCACTGGGTCTCCCAGCCCGCATAGGGCAAACTTACCCCCCGACCGCTCAAGCGCGAGTAGCGCGCCGGGGCCGAAAGCTGGGCCAGCACTTCGCTGGACGGCGCGGCGGGCGAAGCGCCGTATTGCGGATCGCCGGCCGAGAGCACCTGCGCGGCGCCGCCGGGCCGGGCCGGCGCCTCGCGATCCGCGAGGTTCAGCAGGATCGTGGCCGAAGGGGCGTAGGCAATCGGCGGACCCGCGTCGAGCAGGTAACGCGGCTCGTCGCCGGCGGCGACCACCAGTGATTCCAGCGGCAACAGGGCCAGCGGCCCGTCGGGCACCACCACGAGCCGCTCGACCTTGCCCCCGCGGAGTGCCTCGCGCTGGGGCGCGGGGATGAGCACCTCCCAAAGCGCGGCCAGGCCCGGCGCCGCCAGCCGGGCACGGGCCGCGTCGTCGGCCATCGAGACCCGTTCGAGCACGCCGCTCCCCCGGTCGTTGGCCAGCGCGCGTCTGAGCCGCTTGGCCGTGAGCGGGCCCGGGTCGACGGCCAGCACGTCGGCCTGGTTCCGGTCGATCGACAGGCGCTCGAGGCGCGGCTCCTCGCCTGCGGAAATGACGATCACGTAGCCCCCCTCGGCACCCAGGGAGTATTCCAGCCACAACGCCTTCCGTTCGGCTACCCAAGAGGAGATCGCGTCGAGCGAAGCGGGCTCGAACCCTTGGCGCACGGCCAACCGGCAGGCCGGGCTGGCGTTGCGCACGTCGTTGTACGCGGCCACGTAGTCGCGGCGGGCCTGGCGCAACTCGGCCAGCATCGCCCGGCGCTCGCGCTGGGACTCCTCGGGCGAAAGGTCTACGCGGTCGGCCAAGAGCCGGAGCTGCTTCTCGGCCGTGGCCACGCGGCGTTGGGCTTCGCGCTGGAGCCGGCGAAGCTGGTGCGCCCGGGCCTCGGGCAGCCCGGCCAAGAGGTCGACGCCCTGGGTGGCCATCTGGTCCAGGAGCGATCGGGCCCGGCTCCGCTCGATCGCAGTGAAGGCTTCGGCCACGCCGCCCAGCTCGGCCTGCCAGGCGACCATCTGCTCGAAAACGTCGCTCATTCGGGTGAAGAGCTGGGCCCGCCGCAGCTCTGCGCCGGAGCCGTAGGCCCGCTGCTCTTCGGCGAAGTCCATGGCCCGCCCGAGCAGTTCGACGGCCGCTTGCTTTCGCCCGGTGCGCCAGGCTACGTCGGCTTGCAGGAAGTGGCTGCGGCAGCGGATCTCGGGGCGCACGCCCGACTGCTCTTCGATCTGCACCGAACGGGCCAACAGCTCCCCGGCCTCTTGGAAGCGGTCCTGGGCGGCCAAGAGCGAGGCGAGGTTGTGCAGCGTCTTGGCCACGTCGGGGTGGTCGCGGCCGAGGCACCGCTCGCGGATGGCCAGGGCCTCGCGATGCGCCTTTTCGGCTTCGGCGGGCCGCCCCAGCAACTCGTACATCAGGGCCAAACTGCCGAGCGAAACCGCCACCTTGGGGTGTTCCGGCCCCAGCGCCTTGCGGCGGATTTCCAGGGCCTGCCGGAGGAAGGGCTCCTCTTCGGCGTAGCGGCCCTGTGAGTCGTAGAGGTTGGCCATCTCGGCCAGGCTGTCGGCCACGTCGGGGTGCTCCGTGCCGAAACGCCGCAGGCGGATGGCCAGGGCCTGTTTGCAGAGCGGGATCGCCTCGTCGTGGCGCCCCTGGCGGTTGAGCAGCCCGACCAGGGCGTGCAGGCTGTCGGCCATGTCGGGGTGATCGGCGGCCAGGGCCCGGCGCCGGATCGCCAGCGCCCGCTTGACCAGCGGCTCGGCCTCGGCGTAGCGCCCCCGGTCCTTGTACACCAGCGCGAGGTTGTGCAGCGTGTCGGCCACGTGAGGGTGCTCCGGGCCCAGCGATTGCACGTTGACGGCCAGGGCCCGGCGGTACATCGTCTCGGCCTCGTCGTAGCGGCCCTGCTCGTAATAGAGCGTGCCGATCAGGCTCGAGCACGAGGCGACGTCGAAGTGCTCGGGGCCGTGGCGCTTCAGGTCGATCTCCAGCGCCCGGCGGGCCAGCGGCTCGGCCTCGGCATAGCGCCCCAGGGCGTGGTTGACCGCCGCGAGGTTGTAGACGGCCGCCGCCACGTTTTGGTGCGTCGGCCCCAATCGCTCCTGCCAGACCTCCAGCGCGCGGCGGTAGAGCGGCTCGGCCTCGCGGTAGCGGGCGAGCTGCCGGTACAGCTCCCCGAGCCCGTTGAGCACGATGCCCAGGTCGAACTGCCCCGGCTCGCCCGCGTTGTCGAGCTTGGCGATCGCCTGGCGGTAGAGCCGCTCGGCGTCGGTGTGGCGTCCTTGCCGGGCGGCGACCCGGGCCTGCATCCCCAGAGCACGACCCAGCGCCACCGGCGCCCCGCGGAGCGGCCCCTCGGCCAGACGCTGAAGCTTCAGCGCGGTCGCTTCGGCGTCGGCGTACTTGCCCCCGTCGTACTGACGGGCGAACTGGTCCGAGAGCTGCCCGAAATCGCCGAGCGGGTCGGCATGGGCCAGCGCGGGCAGCAGGATCGCCAACACCGTCCCTGCCCGAGTTGCCCAATGCGGCGTTGGGCGGCTGGACATGGCCTTGCCCCCGTTTCTACTTGGCGCATTCCGCGCAAAGCGGCTCGACGTCTTCGTTGGTGAAGGTCACCGAGAACGTCCCGCGCCCACAGCCGCTGCAGCGCATCGGCTCGAGCTGTTTCAATAGCGCGTTCCAGTAGACGAAGTGCTCCCGGCGGGCCCGTTTGCGCTGGACAGTTAGCTCGACGGCCAGGGCCGGAAGCTCGGTGCGCAGCAGCACGAGCGGCTCCAGTGCGGCGTCGACCGCGTAGCGCTCGTCGAGCTCGACGAGCTTGCGCCGCAGCTCCAGCTTGACGGCCCGCTTCTTGGCCTCTTTCTTCTCCGGGTCGGGCTGGGCGCGGCCGCGGGCCTTCTTGCGGTCCGTTTCCCGCAAGAGCGCGCCGTAGTACTCGCGCAGCCGCTTGCGGTCGCGCGCCAGCCGGGCGTCCATGCGGCCCAGGAAATCTGCCGCGAGCTGCCGGGCCTGGGGCACGGCCCGGGCGGCGGCCTCCCGGTACGTGGAAGGGGCGCCCGCAGCATGCCGGGGGGCGGGCCTCAGCTCCCAAAGGTGGAGCGGGTCGGGCAGCGGGACCTCCGCGCCGGACGACGCGTTGATCGTGACCGCAAACCGCGTCTCCCACCGGTCCTCCGACGCCATGCACACGTGAAACCACCAGGTGTGGTACTCGACGCGCACCGACCGGACCGCGCGGGTGGTCACCTTGACGTTGTGCCAGGTGAACGTGCGCGAGACGATTTCCTCCAGGCTCCCGCGCTTCAGGTAGAGTTCGGGTACGCGGAACACCCCAACGCGCGGCTCCGCTTCGAGCAGTCGGCCGGCCGTCTCCAGAAAATCGGTGGCCAGGTTGACGCACAGCCCCTCGCCCCCCGGCCGGCCCGATAAGCGGACCGTCTCGTCTTCGGCGCCGAGGTCCTCGACGAGCGGGCCGGGCAGCACCGCCGTGCCCTCCTCTTCGCCGGCGGGCCATTCGACCAGGGCCCCGCGCCGCTCCAGCAAGCCGGTGGCGAACGACCGGAGCTGTTCCTGGATGGTGCTCATTCGTAGTCCTCTCCGAACAGCGCCTCGTCAAGCTCCTTGGTCTTGAGGTATTGTTCCTGGGCGTCGAGCAGCGAGTCGCCGAGCTGCTCGAAGGAGCGTTCCAGGTCGCTGTCGGTGTGCGACTTGAGCCACAGGTCGAGCACCAGCGACTCGAACTCCTCGCCGCCCTGGAGGTTGCCGAGGATCGAGCCGACCTCGCCCACCACCAGCTCGAACATGCGGATCTTCTCGCTCAAGAGGTCGAGCAGCCGGGCCTCGAGCGAGCCGGCCGTGCAGAGGTTGAAGACGAAGACCTCGCGCGTCTGGCCGATGCGGTGGATGCGGCCGACGCGCTGCTCGATCTTCATCGGGCTCCAGGGCAGGTCGAAGTTGACCAGGGTGTTGGCGAATTGCAGGTTGTGCCCCTCGCCGCCCGACTCGGAGCAGAGCATCACCGGCACGTCGCCGCGGAACGCCTCGACCGCGGCATCCTTCTGCTGGGGCGAGTCGGAGCCGGTGAAGGTGACGTAGCGCCGGCCAGCGGCGTCGAGCAGGGCCCGGAGGTGCTCCAGCGTCCGCCGGAAATTGGCGAACACGAGCACCTTTTCCCGCGGGCTCTGGGCCAGCAGCTCTAGGAGCTTCTCGTCCTTGGCCGAGCGCTCGACGCGCCGGGCCGCCTCGATGATCGGGGCCGCGGCCGGGTCGTCGCCGGCCACGTTCTCGAGCGAGCGGGCCAGCGCCCGGGGGTGGCTGCCCGAGGCCAGCAGCAGCATGCTCAGTTGGCGGCGCCCCAGCGGCGGGAGCGACGGGCGCTCGGCCCCGGCCGGTCCCGTGGGCGCCGCGGGCGGCAGAGGGAGCCCGGCCGACGGGGGTTCCGCCCGCCCGGCGTCTTCGGCCGGCTCGTCGCGCCCGCCGTCCCGGGCGGGGCCCAGCGGCGCTTTCCTGCCCCGCAGGTACTCGCCGAGCCGGCGATAGAGCGATTCCTCGCCGTCGCGCGGCTGAGCCATCAACGTCTGGGCGTAACGCGGCGGCAGGTCCATCTGCACGAGCCCCCGCGTGTTGCGGATCATCACTTCGCCCAGGAGGCCCCGCAGGCGCTCGCGGTTGAGCGGGTTGCGGGGATCGCCACGCCGCACGTACCGCTTCTTGAAGTCGGTCTCGGTCTTCAGGTGGCCGGGCTCGAGCAGCGTGAGCAGGTTGTACAGCTCCAGCAGGTTGTTCTGCACCGGCGTGGCGCTGAGCAGGAACAGGTGGCGGCGCTTCAGCCGATTGACCAACTGCCAGTTGCGCGTGGTGCGGTTCTTGCAGTGATGGGCCTCGTCGACGATGACCAGGTCCCAAGGGGCGGCCGCCACCGCGTCGGCACGCCGCTTGCTCTTCGCAAACGACAGCGAGGCCAGCACCTGATCGGTGCCGGCCCAGTACCCGGGCCGGTCGGCCTCGCGGGTGCGCGGCGGGACGGAGAACTCCAGGCTGAACTTCGAGCGGAGCTCCTCGCGCCACTGGGAGACCAGCGGCGTGGGCACCAGGATCAGCACCCGCTTGATCAGCCCGCGCAGCAGGTACTCGCGCAACAGCAGGCAGGCCTCGATCGTCTTGCCCAGCCCGACCTCGTCGGCCAGCAGGACCCGGCCCCGGAAGTGGCGCAGCACCTTGCGGACCGTCTCGATCTGGTGGGGCAGGTGCTCGACGCCGTGGAGCCCCTCCAGGCAGAGGAGCTGGTCGAAGCCCCGCAGCAGGCCGAGACGCGCCAACTCCAGGTGGAGCCGCAACGGCTCGATGTCGCCGGTGGCGGCCCCTTCGCGGAGCGGGACCGCACGAAACTTGACGGCGATCCCCCCGGGAGTAGTGAAACCGCCCGGCAACTCGTCCGGGCACGGACCCCGTTGCGTCGTCCCCCTCTCGAAACCGGCTTGCGGCATGAGTCCCTTCTCGCCTCGAAGAAGTCCGTTCGGCCTCGGGGCCTCCCAGCCTCGTAACCGCCGTATTTTCTCCGAGGCGGGGCGACGCGTCAATCGTGATTCAGGTGGTCGTGGCCCGCCTGGTCGTGGCCCGCGTGGTCGTGGGCGTGGTGGTCGATCATGCCGATGTGGTCTTGGCCGTCGATGGTGACGCGGAGCCGGCCGCGGGTTTCGTCGGCGTGGAGCAGCACGTCGCACAGCTCCTCGCCGACCAGCGAGAACGTCGAGACGCCCTCGCCGTCTGCGGCCGCCAGCGTGTAGTCGACGAACTGCCCCTCCCGGAAGACCTGGAGCGTGATCTTCGGGCCGTCGGCCTCGACGGGCGTGCGCCCGTCGGCGTCGAGCAGGTGGACCGTGACGGTGTGCGTGGCCTCGTCGTGCGCCAGCTCGGCGTGGTACACGCCGCCGCCCAGCTCGATCAGGTGCCCGCCGTGCGGGCCCTCCGTCGGGTGGTCGTGTCCGGGCGCGGCCGCGTGCCCTTGGGCTTCGGCGCCGGTGTGGTCGTGATCCTGGCCGCCGGCGGCGCCGGGGTCGTGGTCGGCTTCGACGTCGTGGTCCGTCTGCGATCCGCAGCCGCCCAGCAGCACACAGACCGCGAGCCCCATGAGCAGAATGAACAATCTGTCGAGCATCGTTTCTCCTTTCTGTCTCCAGGTTTCGTGAGTTACGGGCCATACAGCCCCTTCTCCGGCTCGGCTTCCGCAACGTCCAGGGCGTTTTCTTCCTCGCCGCGGCGGACCAGGCGCTCGGCCGAGCCGAGTCCGAATTTCCAGAACAGGGCGGGCCGCACGAGGAACTCGAGGATCGTGCTGGTCACCAGCCCGCCGATGATCACCGTGGCCACCGGGTAGAGGACCTCTTTGCCCGGCTCGCCGGCGGCCAGGGCCAGGGGGACCAGCCCGATGCCCGAGGTCAGGGCGGTCATCAGCACCGGCGCCACCCGTTCCTGCCCCGCCCGGACGATCATCTCGCGCGACCACGTTTCGCCCTCGTAGCGCACGAGGTGCAGGTAGTGGTTGATCAAGAGGATGCCGTTGCGCGAGGCGATGCCACAGAGCGAGATGAACCCGACCATGGCGGCCACGCTGAGCGTCTGCCCGGTCAGGTACAGCGCGGCCACCGAGCCGATCAGTGCCATCGGCAGCGCGATCATCACCTGCAGCGAGAGGTTCGTGGAGCGGAACATGGTGTAGAGCACCAGGAACATGCCCACGATCGCGCCGGCGAAGTAGATCGCCATGCGGTTCGAGGCCGACTGCTGGGCCTCGAACTGCCCGCCGTACTCGATGAAATAGCCGGTGTAGTTGGCCTTCAGCTCGTCTTCGATGGGCTTAAGCCGCGACTTGATTTCCTCGACCACGTCGACCAGCCCCCGGCCGGAGACGTTGCACGAGACCACGATCCGGCGGCGGACCTGCTCGCGGTTGATGGTGTTGGGACCGCTCCCCTCGTCGATGTCGGCCACCGAGGCCAGGCCGGCCGTGCCCCCCTCGGGCAATTCGAGCGAGAGCCGCTTGACTGCCTCGACGTCCTCGCGGAACGGCTCGTCGAGCCGGACCAACAGGTCGAACGTGCGCTGGCCCAGCAGCACCTCGGAGACAACGCTCCCGTTCATGGCCGTCTCGACGAAGCGGTTCACGTCCTCGCGGCGCAGCCCGTATTGCGTGAGCCGGTGGCCGTCGATGTCGATCTGCAACTGGGGGATTTCGATCTGGGGCTCGACCTGGGGATCTGCCACGCCGGGGACATCTTCGACGGCGGCCCCGATCCGCCGGGCGTAGCGGCGGAGGATCGGCAGGTCGTCGCCGTAGAGCTTCACGGCCACCTGGGCCTGCACGCCGGAGAGCATGTGCGAGATCAGGTGGGCTAGCGGCTGCTCGACGCTGGTGGTGATCCCCAGCGTCTTCTCCAGGTCCTTGAGTGTGTCGCGGACCTCTTGGAGAGTCTCTTCGCGGCTCCGCGGGCTGTCGGGGTCGAGGGTGGCGATGAACTCCGAGGCGCTGACGGGCACGGCGTGCTCGTCCAGCTCGGCCCGGCCGGTCTTGCGCACGAGCGTCTGGATGTCTTCGATCTGGTGCAGCCGTCGGCTGACGCGGCGGCCCACCTCCTGGGACGTGGCCAGCGACGTGCCGGGCGGCAGGATGACATTGATCTGCAGGGCGCCCTCGTCGAAGGGGGGCAGGAAGTCGCTCTCCAGGCGCAGCATCGCGAGGACGCTCACGGCCACCGCGCCCACGGCCAGCGCCAACACCAAGAGCGGCGCGCGGAGGCTCAGGCCGATCGCCCGGCCGCCCACGTTTTTCAGCGCCCGCAACAGCAGCCCCTCGCGCTCGCCCTCGGAGAAGCGGTCGGCCCGGATCATCGCGAGCCAGAGCAGCGGCGCGGTCAAGACCGCAATCGGCACGTGCCACCAGACCGACAGGGCGGCCCACCACGTGGCGGCTGCGTCGAGGCCCACCATCGACAGCACCGCTGACACCACCCAGAAGGAGACGGCAAAGGTCGCGGCAGGTGCGACGGCCGCGGCCACGCAGGGCCACGTGCGCCGCTTGCCCAAGAGCCAGTAGGAGAGGACCGGCGTGAGCGTGAGCGACACGGCCAGTGAGGAGAGGATCGAGACGATGTAGGCGATCCCCAGCGGCTTGAACAGCCGGCCTTCCATCCCGCCCAGGGCGAAGACCGGGATGAACACGAGCACCACGATGACCGTGCCGAAGACGATCGAGTTGCGGATCTCGGCGCTGGCCTGGAAGACGACCGCCAGCGGGTGCCTCGGCTTCTCGCGCTGGCGGTTGAGGCGCAGCCGGCGGAAGATGTTCTCCACGTCGACGATGGCGTCGTCGACCAGCTCGCCGATCGCCACGGCCAGGCCGCCGAGCGTCATCGTGTTGATCGAGAGCCGAAACGCCGTGAAGACCAGCGCGGTGATCACCATGGACAGCGGAATGGCCGTGAGCGTGATCAGCGTGGTGCGGAAGTTCAACAGGAACAGGAACAGCACGACCACGACCAGGATGCCGCCGTCGCGCAGGGCCTCGACCACGTTCTCGATGGCCAGGTCGATGAACCGCTTCTGCTGGTACAGGGCCGGGTAGACCTCCACGTCAGAGGGCAGCCCGCCCTCCAACTCTTTCAGGGCCTTGGTGATCTGTTCGGTAACCTCTCGCGTGTCGGCATCGGGCTGCTTGTTGACGGTGAGCACCACGGCCGGGCCGCCGACAAACGTGCCGTCCTCGCCGAGGGCGAACGCCGAGCTGTCGCCCCGTTTGACCTCCGGTCCTGGGATCACCCGGGCGACCTGGCCCACGAGCACGGGGCGGCCTTCGCGCATGGTGACCACCACCTTTTGGATTTGCTCGACCACCTCCTTGTCTTGCTCGTCCGTGCCGACCTGTCCCACCGAGCGGATGCGCCCCAGCGAGCGTACCAAGAGTTCGTTGGGTCCCTGCTCGTCGAGGTAGCCGCCCGTGGCGTTCCGGTTGCTCTGTTGCAGGGCGGATTCGACCTGCTCGATGGTCACGCCGTAGCGCAGCAGCTCGTTGGGGTCGACGAGCACCTGGTACTGCTTCCGCTCGCCCCCCATCACGAAGACCTGGGAGACGCCGGGAATGGTCAACAGGCGCTGCCGAATCACCCAATCGGCCAGCGTGCGGAGCTGCATGGGCGTGGTCGTGCCGTCCTCGCTCCACATCCCGACGATCATGATCTGGCCCATGATCGACGAGATGGGGGCGAGCTGCGGGGTGACGCCCGGCGGCATCCGGTCGGCCACCAGGGCCAGGCGCTCGGTGACGATCTGGCGGTCGTCGAAGACGTTGGTCCCCCAGTCGAACTCGACGTAGACCACCGAGAGGCCGACGCCCGACGCGGTGCGCACCGCCTGGACCCCCGTGGCACCGTTCAGCGCCGTCTCGAGCGGGAAGGTGATCAGGGCCTCAACCTCCTCGGGGGCCAGGCCGGGGGCCTCGGTCATCACCACCACGCGCGGCCGGTCGAGACTCGGAAAGACGTCGATCGGCAGACGCGTGATCTGCCAGCCGCCGTAGACCAGAAGGAACACCGCCAGCACCATCACCAGCACGCGCTGGTGGAGTGAGAAGCGGATGACGCCGTTCAGCAGTGTGCCGAGCATCTTCGCGTCTCCGTCCGACGAAAAGGGGTCAGAACTATTTTCTTGACGGATTGCCTCAGAGCATCGAATCCCCGTTGAAAAATAGTTCTGACCCCTTTTCCGCTCAGTGGTGGTGTCCCGCGTGCGGATCGGGTCCGCCGCCAGCCCGGTTCTTCAGCGCCAGGTGGATCCGGCTGGCCCCCTTGGCGGCCACCTTATCGCCGGGGAAGAGCGTGCCGTCGCTCTCGACTACCGCCCACTGCCGGTCGCGGTGCTCGATGTGGACGCTTCGCCGTTCGAAGCGGTCGCCGACCTGTTGGTAGACGAATGCCTCGGGCCCCTCGCGCACCACGGCTTCGGCGGGCAGCACGAGGCTCCCTTCCCACCGCTCGACCGGCACGAGCAGCTCGACGCGCTGGCCCGGCCTGTAACGCCAGGCGATGAACCGGTGCCCCTCGGGCGTCTTCTCGTTGCGCACGAGTTGGTTCGTCAGGCGGACGTAGAACTTCAGTGCCCGGGACTCGCGTTCTACCTCGTTTTCCACGTAGAGGATGCGCAGGCCGGGTACCTCGTGCGTCCCCGAGCCGTTCCCCTCGACCAGCGCCGTCAGCTCGACGCCCTCGGCGGCGGCTTCGTTCAGCGCGTCGGCGTCCTGCTCGAACGCCTTGCCCTCGACGTAGAGCTGGCAGTGGTCGGTCAACGAGGCCAGCGGCGTGCCCGTGGCCACGTGCTGCCCCAGCTCGACCGCAAGCCCCGCCACTTCGAGGAACTCCTCGTGGCCGTCGCACGACTGGCAGTCGGCCATCGGCGGGGCCGCGATGGTAAGCTCCTGGAGCAGGCGCCGCTGGTCGATGATCCCCTGGATTTGCCCTTCCGTGAGGCCGTGCAGGAGCAGGGCCTGGCGCTCGGCCTTGACGGCGGCTTCGATCTTCTGCTGCTCGTACTGGCGCTCGAGCAAGCGTTTGCCGGCGATGGCCCCGCTGGCCGTAACGTCCTTCAGACGCGCCACCTCCCGCTTGACCACGTCGAGTTCCTCGACCGCCCGAAGCAGCGAACTCTGCTTCTCGACCAGGTCCTCGTGCGTCAGGCGCAGGTCGAACAAGGGGTCGCCCGGCGACACGGCCTCGCCGCGGATCGGATAGATCCGCGTGACGATGCCCGTCATCGGGGCCGAGACGCTGATCTCGGTCCGGCCCGGCCGGTCCACCAGCGTGGCGGGCACTGAGATCGTGCGCGCGAAGTCGCGCAGCTCGACCGTCGCCACCTCGAGGCCGATGTTCCGGCGGGCATGGTCGCTGAGCGTAACCGACGTCAGCTCGCCCTCGGTCGGCAGCGCGTGGCCCGAGGCCCCGTGGCCTTGGTCCCCATGGGAATGCCCCGCGAGATCGCCATCACCGTAGGATTGCTCGTCTGCGTTTCGGGCCGTCCGTTCGGCCGAAGCGAAGAGCCCTTGCGCGTAAGGGAGCCACCACCGCGCCGAGAGAGCGGCGCCCGCGCCCGCTGCGAGCACGAGGACCATGATACCCAGCCACCACACCGTGCGACGTCTGGGTTTCCCGGGGCCGGGCGTCCGCTTGTTGGTGGCGGCGCCTTCGTCAACGCGGTGGCCGTTCGGCGCACGCCGCAGCGATTCGATCGACTTCATCTTCGTTCTCCTCTACCCGATCCCACGCGAACGGCTGCTGCGCGTCCGCGCACGTTGGCTGCGCAGCGGCACCCACTCTTACCGCGGGGTAGAGGAGCGAATCAGATCAGAAAGACCTGATGGATCAAGTGCAGACGCGCCGAGGGTTTGCCGGAGCACGATGGGGGGCAAGAGCACGACGCAATCGGGCTCTCCGGCGAGACGGCAACCGCCGGGATCGGAACCGCGGCGTCGGCGCAGAGCGGGCCGAGGAGCTTCGCTGCGCGGTCCGTCTCCGGCACGATGAACACGCATCGCGACTCGTCGCAGCGGTCGCCCGGGCAGCCGTGCTCGCTGTGGCCGTGGTGGTCGGCGTCGTGGTGGTGATGCTCGCCGCGGCAGCAGTCGGGCGACGGGGCGTGGGTATGATGGACGCAGCACCCCCCCAGGGCGTGGATTAACACCGCTCCCATGGCCAACTTGTGTAGCAGCCCGTGCATGGCCGTTCCCGCACGAATGACGTCTAGCCTGTCCGTCGATCTTCCCATTATAGGCAAGCCGGCCGGTCTCCCGGGAACCCAACTAACCAGGGTAAGGCATCCCCTCGCCGGTGTCCCGTGGTCGATCCTTCAACTCGATTATCGTCAATTTGGCCAGGCAAAGATAGGTCAATTCCGTCTACAGGCTCAGCACCGCGTAGACGATGTCCCGGATCACCCCCGCGCCGGCCAGGCGGGCCAGGACCGGGTCGAGGTCGCTGGGCGACCCGGCCAGCAGGTACGTGAAACCGTGGGCGTCCTGGCCCACCAGCTCGCTGGTGAGAAAAGCGTTTTCGCCCACCACGTCCTGCGGCTTCAGCTTCCGGGCAGCCCGGATGACCACCGCCTTGCGCAGACTCTGCGACTCGTAGAGGTGCTCCTCGAGTTGTTTCACCTTGCTTAAGCGCTTGACCTTGCGGACCATCTTGTCCTTCTCGGCCTCGCTGCAATAGAAGGTCAGCACCACGCTGCCGTCGACGTGGGCGTGCTCCTCGACGCCGTGGCCCACCACCGTGTCGATGCTGACCCCCTCGTTGCTGAAGGCCGACGCGATGCTGGTCAGGGCGCCCGCACGGTCGACGACGTGGGCCCGAAATACCCAGTGGCTTTGTGGTTCCTTCATCAAGGGAGGTCTCCTAAAACGATCACCGGGGCCAAGCGCCCCACGCGGCGCCGCAGGCCATCGCGGATCGGCTTGTGGCGCACCAATTCGCCGCAGAGCACGATCGCCTCGACGTCGCAGCCCGCGGCGACAAAGGCCCCGCCGACGGCCTTGGCCACTCGGCCGGCGAGCTGCCGGTCCGCCCGGTCGGGTGGCAACGTGCCTTGCTCCAACGGCACAACGTCCTCGTCGACCGTCTCGCCGCCGCGCAAGGCGGTTACAGTTGCCGCCTCGCGGCCCAGCACGGCGATGACCAGGTTGACGTCCTCCGGGGGCAGGCCGATCGATTCGGCGGCCCGACGCGCGGCTGCTTCCGCGTCCCGAGCCGGCGACGTGCCCCCGGCGCTTTCAACCCGTGCGGGGGCTGCCGGCCGCGTCCCGGGGCCCTGCTTGCCCGTTCGCTCCGCCGCGGAGCGCCGCGCGTACACGGCGCAGAGCGCGATCGACACCAGCCGGGTTTCCAGGGCGTCGGAGCGCGAGAGAATGACGTACGGCACGGGAAACCCCACGGTGATGCTCGCCAGGGACGCCTGGCCGTATTTGTTCAACGCCGAGATCGTCTTGTAGAGGACGTTCGCCGTGTCGATCCCCGGGCAGACCAGCACGTCCGCGCACCCGGCCACCTCCTCGGCCCCGGGCAGGTCGGGCAGGCCCTTGACGGCCACCGACTCGGGATCGGTCGCCAGGTCGAACGACAGCGGGCCGCAGACCACCGCGTCGGGCCAGCGGCGCTCGGCCATCCGCCGCCCGATCCGGGTCGAGGGGAGCGAGGGGATCTGCTTCTCGTTGGCCGAGAGGACCGCTACCCGGGGACGGTCGATCCCCAGCACGGTGCGGGCCACGTCCACGGCGTTGCGCACCAGGTCCACCAGGCGCCCGAAGCTGCAGACGGTGGTCACGCCCGCGTCGGTCATCACCATGGGGCGTCCGCGGGCGATCGGCGCGGCGTCGAACACCGTGGCCAGGCTCACCGTGGAGCGGACCGCCAGCGGCAGCATGTGGCGGTTCATGATCGGCGTGGAGATGCCGCCCTTGAGCACCAGGTCCACGCCCCCGGCCCGGATCAGCTCGACCGTGGCGGCGGCGATCGCTTCGTCGTCGCCGGCCGCCACGATGTCGTCGGCGGGGATGTCGATCCCCACCTCGTGCACGGCGGCCGAGATCCGCTCGCGGTCGCCGACCAGGATGATCCGATCCACGATGCCGTGGTCCCGGGCCGACTCGACCAAGCGCAGATCCTCGACCCGGTGCCCGCCCGGCACCACGGCCGTCGAGGCGTCCAGCCGGCCGGCGATCTCGATCAAATCGACGACCGTGTCCAGGCGCTCCGGCGGGCGAGCATCCGAACAGTCAACGTCACCACCGACCACTCGACATTCGATATTCGACATTCGATATTCGCGCCCTACACCGTCACCGTTTCCCGCTTCTCGTTCTTCAGCGTCTCGTAGAGCTCCAGGGCCCGTTGGGGTGTTTCTCCCTCATGGACCACGGCGCGCACGGCCTGGATCATGGCCACGGGATCGTCGGCGGCGAAGATGTTGCGGCCCATGTCCACCCCCGCGGCCCCCTGGTCGATGGCCTTGTAGGCCAGGCTCAGGGCGTCCGGCTCGGGGATCTTCTTGCCCCCGGCGATCACGATCGGCACGGGACAGGCCGCCGTGACCTGCTCGAAGTCGGGCTCGCAGTAATAGGTCTTGACGAACTGGGCCCCCAGCTCGGCACAGACGCGGCAGGACATGCCCAGGTAGCGGGCGTCGCGGGCCATCTCCTTGCCCACCGCGGTCACCGCCAGCGTGGGCAGCCCGTACTTCATGCCCGCGTCGATCGTGGTGGTCAGAACGTCGAGCGTCTCGTGCTCGTGCGTTGCTCCGATGTAGGCCATCACCGCCTGGGCCATGGCATTCAATCGCAGAGCGTCTTCGACGTCCACGCCGATCAGCTCCTTGCTCAAGTCGGTGAGGATCGTGGCACCCGCGCTGGTGCGCAGGGCCACGGGCTTGGCGCACTGCGGCGGGATCACGCTTCGCAGGATGCCGCGGGTACACATCAGCACGTCGGCGTAGGGGATCAGCGGGACGATGTTCAGGTCGACCCGCTCCAGCCCCGAGGTGGGGCCCATGATGTAGCCGTGGTCGAAGGCGAGCATGACCACGCGCCCGCTGCGGGCGTTGAAGATCCGGCTCAGGCGGTGCTTCATGCCCCAGTCGTACGAGCCCGAGCCCTTCACGTGGAAGCCCGGCGTCTCCTGCGGGATCCCGATCCCGTAGTCTTTGCTGGCTTTCTGGCCGTCTACGTCCGGCATGGTCTAGTCCTCTCTTCTAGGTAACCGTTTGGATTCCGTCGGGTTACGGCACACGGAGTGTGCCTACTACGATGCGCCTTCGGCGAAGCCGCGGAGCAGCATGGCCGTGGAGGTGGCACCGGGGTCCTGGTGGCCAAGGCTCCGTTCGCCGAGGTTTCGGGCCTTGCCGAACCGGGCTTGAAAATCCTTGGTTCGCTCCGCTCCCTCTTCGGCGGCGGTGGCGGCCTTGTCCAGGGCGTCGGCCACGCGCTGGCCGGCCGCGGCGGCGCGTAAGGCCGCGACCGCCGGGACCAGGGCGTCGATCATCGTCTTGTCGCCCACCTCGGCCTTGCTGATCGCCCGGAGCTTGGCCAGCCCGGCCTCGAACATCGACGCCAGCAACGGGCAATCGACCCGGTCCGCGTCGCCCACGGGCTCCATCATGCCCATCAGCAGCGATCCCATAAGCGGGCCCGTCGAGCCGGCGTCGATGCTCATCACCGACCAGGCCACGCCTTTGAACAACGCTTGGGGGGTTTTGTCCTGGCAGCCGTCGATGCCCTGCTCGAGCGCCTGCATGGCCCGGGTCATGGCCACGCCGTGGTCGCCGTCGCCGATGGCCGAGTCGAGGCGGCCGAGCTGCTCGGCCCCGTCCTTGACGCGCGCGGCCCCGGCGCGAAGCAGGCGGACCAGTCCGTCGTAGTCGAGCGCGTTGGACATGCGTCACTTCACCGAATACGCTGGCGTGTCGCACGGGGCGTCTAAGAGCTCGATCAGCTCGTCGTCCACCTTGGCGACGCACATCTGGAAGCCGCCCATCTCCTGCACCGTGAGGAACTCGCCGGCCATGCAGCGGGCCATCTCGATCCCCTTGGCGTCGAGCAGCCTTTTCACCGCGCGCAGGACGATGTACTGCTCCATGAGCGTCGTGGCCCCGGAACCGTTGATCATCACGAACAGGCTGTCGCCGGACTTCACGTCGGTCGTGGCGAGCAGCTTGTCGAGCATGATCTCGGCCGTGCGGTCCGCCGTGGCGAGCTTCATCACGCCGCCGCCCCCCTCGCCGTGCTGGCCCATGCCCACTTCCATCTCGTCGTCGGCGATCTGGCCGATCACGTCGCCGCTGGCCGGATGGGTGGCCGGCGTGGCGGCCACGGCCAGCGTGCGCATGTTCTCGTTGAACCGCTCGGCCACGGCGGCCACCTCGTCGAGGCTGCGCCCGGCCTCCGCGGCGGCGCCGGCCACCTTGTAGAGCGGGATGCAGCCGACCAGCCCGCGGCGGGCCTCCATCGGCGCGTCCTTGCCGGCCGAAATATCCTCGTGCGTGAGCAGCTTCCGTACGTTGATCCCCCGGCCCGTGGCCATGTCGAAGGCCATGTTCCCCGCCAGCACGTCGCCGGGGTGGTTGAGGATCACCAGCAGGGTCCCGGCGTCGCGCCGGGTGGTTTCGAGCGCCGCCAGCACGGCCGGGGCGCCTGGGGCGGCGAAGATGTCGCCCACCACGCTGGCGTCGAGCATCCCCTGGCCCACGAAGCCGCTCAGGGCCGGCTCGTGCCCTGCCCCGCCGAGGGTGACCAGCGCCACCTTGCCGGGGTCCTTGGGCGTGGCCCGGACCACGGTCTTGCCCTCCAGGGCGATCTTCCGATCGAACGCCAGGGCGAAGCCTTCGAGCAATTCGGCGGTCAGGTTTTCGGGGGCGTTGATGAACTTCTTCATGGGCATCGCTTTTCTCCTCCGGTAGCCAGGGGCCGGGCTCTAAAGCTCCCCAAGGTACCCGCCCGGCCACCGGCGTTCAACCCCCCGCCTTTGGAGTGCGGCGATTCATCGCCGCTTTCGGGGGCATCGGGACCGTCCGGTTCGCGGTCGGAGTGACGACTCTTCGACGACAGCGTCGGGCAAGGGGGCAGTGGGGTATCGCTCAGTCCAACGCCAACGAAGAAAGCGGCGATGAATCGCCGCACTCCAAAGGAAGGTCACTTCCCCTTTCCCCCGTTTCCCCTTCTCCCCTGCGTTTCGCCGCTGCTGGCTCTCTCGCGCTCCAACAGGGCCGCCCATGCCCGGTCGACCTGCTCCTGGTGCCAGGCGCCGTCACCTGCGTCCAGGTGCTTGAACCGGCCCTGGAGCCTCAGCCACTCGGCCACGGGCACCGTCTCCTTGGGCTTGTGGTTGATCTTCCAGCGGCCGTGGTCCACTTCGTAGAGGGGCCACCAGCGCGTGGCCACGGCCAACCGGGCCAGCTCGATCGAGTCCTCCGGCTTGCAGCGCCAGCCGCGGTGGCAGGGCTGCAGGATGTTAATAAACGCCGGGCCGTCGATCTCGAGCCCCCGGGCCACCTTGCGCATGAAGTCGACCGGATGCGAGACCGACGCCTGGGCCACGTACGGGATGTTGTGCGCGATCATGCACGCGGTGAGGTCCTTGCGCGTCTGCTGCTTGCCGGGTATCAGCTTGCCGAAGGGGCTGGTGTTGGTCGCGGCGCCGCGGGGCGTGGCGCTGGAACGCTGGATGCCCGTGTTCATGTAGGCGTTGTTGTCGTAACACACGTAGAGCAGGTTGTGGCCCCGCTCCATCGCGCCGGAGAGCGACTGGAAGCCGATGTCGTACGTGCCGCCGTCGCCGCCGAAGGCGATGAAGCGGATCGTCTTGTCCTCGGGGATGCGGCCCCGGCGTTTCAGCGCGCGGTAGGCCGCCTCGGCCCCGCTCAAGGTGGCCGCGGCGTTCTCGAACGCGCAGTGGACGTAGGGCACGCCCCAGGCCGTGTAGGGGTAGATCGTGGTCGAGACCTCCATGCAGCCGGTGGCAAAGCCCACGACCGTATCGGGACCCGAAACCATCAATGCCTGGCGCAGAATCGCCGGCGCAGCGCAGCCGGCACACGAGCGGTGCCCGCCCACGAGCAGATCGGGCGCCCCCGAGAGCTTCTTCAAGTTGATCGCCGTCTTCGCGGGCGGTTGGTTGGTCGCGGTTGCCATGGCAGTGCCTTCGTTGTTCTGCAACCGTCCAGCCACCTGAAGTACGACGGCCTTCCAAGGCCGTCGCCGCGTCGCCCCGGCCCCCGACGGCCTTGGAAGGCCGTCGTACAGAGCGTTTCACCAGATGGCTGAAGTGCTACGTTATCCTGCTATTCTCGTAATCCCACGTAACGATAGATCTCGCCGGGCTCGCCGTCGCCGTTGATCTTTGCCAACTCGGCGAAGATGCCTTCCAGATCGCGCACGCCGATCTCGCGCCCGCCCAGGCCGTACACGTAGCTCAGCAGTCGCGGCGACCCGTTGCCGGCGAACGAGCGGACCTCGTTGAACACCGGCCCGCCGCGCAGCCCGTAGGAGACCGAGCGATCCATCACGGCCACGGCGCCGCAGCCCTTCAGGGCGTCGGTCACTTCCTCGCCGGGGAAGGGCCGGAACGTGCGGAGCTTGAGCACGCCGGCCTTGATGCCTTTCTCGCGGGCCCGATCGGCCGCCACCTTGGCCGTGCCGCAGGTCGACCCCAGGGCGGCGATGGCCACCTCGGCGTCGTCGAGCCGGTAGGGCTCGAAGTGGCCGTACGCCCGGCCGGAAAGATCGCCGTACTCCCGTCCCACCTCGGCGATCACGCGCCGGGCGTTCTCCATCCCCTCGATCAACTGGCGCCGGCACTCGAAGTAGTAGTCGCTCAGGTGCAGCGGGCCGACCGTGACCGGGTTGGCGGTATCGAGCAAGCTCAACGGCGGGTCGTACTCGCCGACGAACTCCCGCACCGCCTCGGGCCCGAGCACCTCCAGCCCCTCCATCGTGTGGCTGATGATGAACCCGTCGAGACAGACCATCACCGGCAGCAGCACGTCCTTGTGCTCGCCGATCCGAAACGCCTGGACCACCGAGTCGTAGACCTCCTGGACGTTTTCGCAATAGAGCTGCACCCAGCCGGCGTCGCGCACGAACATCGAATCGCTGTGGTCGCACCCGATGTTCACCGGGGCGCTGATCGCCCGGTTGACCACGGGCATGACCACGGGCAGGCGCGTGGCGGCCGTGATGGCACAGATCTCGGCCATCAGCAAGAGCCCCTGCGACGACGTGGCCGTGATCGTCCTCGCCCCGGACGCCGCGGCCCCGAAACACGCACTCTGGGCACTGTGCTCCGACTCGACCAGGATCAGCTCGGTATCGACCACGCCGTCGTGGACGAACGACGCGAAGCGGTGCATCAGCTCGGTCTGCGGCGTGATGGGAAACACGGCCGCGACGTCGGGATTGACGTCCTTCAGCGCCTCAGCGCCCGCGTCGTTGCCGGTCATAGCGACTAGTGTCGGCATACCGCCCGAACTCCCGGTGTCGTTGGTGTGATGGAGTGATGGAGTGGTGCGCCTCTGCTTTTCTCAAGCTTCCATCCCTCCGTCTCTCCTTCTCTCCGTCTCTCTGTCTCTACTCATTACTCCACCACTCCACCACTCCACTCCTCCCCCTCCCTCCGCATCTCCACCGCCCGGCACTTCGGCGGGCACTCCCGCGCGCAGATGCCGCAGCCTTTGCAGTGGTCGTAGTCGTATCCCACCACCCGGCCCTCTTCCACCAGCACCGCCGAATCGGGACAGAGGACCCAGCAGCGCAGGCAGTGGACGCACCGCTGCTGGTCGCGGACCGGCCGGTACGTGCGCCATCCGCCGGTGGGGTAGGCGCGGCTGCTGCCGGCCTGGGGGATCACCCCACCGATGGGCATCTCCTTCCACGTCAAAAGCCTGCTCATTGCGACCGGACCTCCTCGTGCGCACGCTCGATCGCGCAGACGTTGCCCCGGGCCACCCGCTCGCCGAACTTCCCCAGGAACTTGCCCTCCACCTCGCTTTTCAGCACGTCGAGCGAGATGCAGCCGGTTGCCCGGATCAGCGCCCCGACCATCGGCATGTTGGGCATGGGTCGGCCCAATTCGTCAATCGAGATCTTCGTGGCGTCGACGCAGAAGACTGTGGCCCCGTTGACGCCGAGCTTCGCGGCCATCTCGCCCGGCGTGAGCCGGGTGTTCACCACGAAGAGCGTCTCCGCGTCGGCCCCCTCGGTAACCTCGGGCATTCCTACCAGCGTGTCGTCGAGCACCACCACGGCGTCGGGCCGCTCGATGGGACAGTGCAGGCGGATCTCGCGGTCGCTGACGCGCGTGAAGCCCCGGACCGGGGCCCCCATACGCTCCGGCCCGTACTCGGGAAACCCCTGGCTGCACTTGCCCTCCGCCAGCGCGACCTGGGCCACCAATTGAGCGGCCGTCTTGCCGCCCTGGCCCCCGCGCCCGTGCCAGCGGATTTCCGTCAGCTCTTCAGTCATCTTCGCTTCGCTCCTGCGTAAACCCACGAGTATAGACGCTCGCCCGCTGCCCGTCCAGGGCCCGCCAAGAAGCCAATCGGCCGTTCGTAGTGACCGCATTCATGCGCTATTCATGCGCTCCGGCCCCGTTTGCAGTGACCGCATTCATGCGGTCCGGCTCCGCCTTCGCCCCGATGAATCGGGGCACTACGAACGGACCGGGCGTTGGCCCCCGCGTCATTCCCCCGCCGCCAGGCTTACGCAGACCAGTTCCTCGTCGTTCCGCGCGAAGAGGCACTTCCCGGCAAACGCGGGATGGCTCCACACGACCTGGCGCCCGAACACCTTGTTGCTCGGATCGAGCACGTGGAAGCGGCCCAGCTCCTCGTACCCTTCGGCCGAGAGCTTGGCCAGGATCAGGTCGCCCGCCTCGTTGAATAGGAAGAAGCGGTCCTCGTGCTTGACCAGAAAGGCGGTGCCATAGCGCCCGCGGCGCGTGTCGCCCAGCGTCGGTTCGAGCGTCTGCCACAGGCGCTCGGCGTCCTCGATGCGTACGCCCATCAAGGCGCTGGTGCTGATGTCGCAGCCGTAGATCATGCCCTCTTCGAGAAACGGCGTTACGGTAGCGGAGTAGAGGGCCGTCTTGGGCGTACCCCGCCACACCACCTCGGCGCCGGGCTTGGCGTCGTCGAGCTTAAGCAGCGCTGCCGCATCGCCGTACCCCGAGGCGAACAGCAGGTTCCCCACCTTCCGCGGCGCGGCGATCGCCATGCCGTAGGAGGGCTTCAGCGCCACGGTCCAATAGACCTCGCCCGTCTGCGGATCGAGGCTCTCGAGCGACTCGCCGTGCCAGATCAAGAGCTGCCGCTTGCCCGCGTGCTCGATCATCGCCGGGGGGCAATAGCCCTGCTCGCCGGCCGAGAGGGCCCGCCACAGCTCGCGCCCGGTCCTCTTGTCGAACGCCACGGCCACGCTCCCTTCGCCGCCCACGACGCAATAGACGGCGTCGCCGTCCACGAGCGGATGGGCCGCGTGGCCCCAGATCGGCGTCTTGGCCCCGTACTGTTTGGCAAAGTCCTTTGCCCAGATCGGGCGGCCGCCGCGGGCGTCGAGGCACCAGAGGTTGCCCTCGGCCCCCAGGGCATACACCCTGCCGTCGTCCACGGCTGGCGTGCAGCGCGGCCCGCCGCCGAACGAGACGTTGTACGGCCGAACGTACTCGTGTTTCCACAGGAGCTCGCCCGACCCGGCGTCGAAGCAGAGGACCCGCTCGGTCCCCTCGAGTTCGTCGCGCCGGCTCGGGTTGTTCTTGACCTCTCCCGATCGCAGCACGTAGTCCATCACGAAGACCTTGCCCTCGGCCACGGCCGGCCCGGCGTAGCCCAGCGCCACCGGGGCCCTCCACTTGACCGTCAGGCCGTCTTGCAGGAACTGTTCGATCACCCCCTCTTCGCGCCACACGCTGTCTCGGTTGGAGCCGAGCCACTGCGGCCAATCCTCCGCGGCGGCAAGGGCCGCAACGACCAAGAGCGAACACAGGGAGCAAACCGTGGCGATGCGCATGGTGAGGTCCTCCTGTAACGGGCTGCCCATGAGACACGGCACCTGAAAACCCTTCGCCCGCTGCGGAGCGGGCAGCGGTTGAGCAACATTGTGTCCCGGGGCCGGGGGAATGTCAAAGCCGTGCCGCCGTCCGCCGGGTGCGGTTTCGTCTCAGTCAGCCGGATGCTGCCCCGTCTCGCGGAGCGAGACGGCTACTCTGAAGGCTTCGCCGCCGGACGCCAGGCGCCGTCGTGCCGGCAGCGGGCCAGCGTCATCAGGGCGAACGCGGTGCCGTACTGCTGGTGGTAGTCGTAGAACGGGTAATCCCACCAGCTCCCGTCCTTCTCCTGCAAGCGCAGCAGGATCGCGGCCAGGTGGTCCTGGTAGAAGCCCCGCTGCGACTCGGGGAGCTGCTCGATGCACAGCGCGGCGTAGTAGTGGCCGAAGTAGAAGAAGTACCCGGCCACGGCGAAATACGATTCGTGCGGGACGGGGCGCTTGCGCCCCAGGTCGAGCCAGAGGTTGCGCGCGAAGAGCCGGTCGAGCCACGCGCCGAGGACCTTGTCGGTCGCGAGCTTGTCGCCCCAAAGCCGCATGGCCACGTTGCAGGCCTGCGAGCGTCCCAGGCTCCCGCCGGGGCGGTTGAGCGAGTACATCGGCCTCAGCCACAGGCCCTCGCCGTAAAGGTAGCTGAAGTCGGGCTTGCGCTGGCGGCGGATCGACTCGGTGCCCCGCTCGACGAGACGCTCGGGCACCTCGACGCCCAGGTCCCGGGCCTCGGCCAGGGCCACCAGCACGGCGGCGGTGAGGAAACTGGCCGAGGGGCTGCCCGGCCGCTGGGTGCCCTGGTGGAAATCGTAGTAGCACCAGCCCCCGCCCACGCACTCGTAACGCCCCAGCAGGTCGATCTGCTGCTCGATCAGGCGGCGGATCCGCTTCTGCCGCTTCGGGTCGCCCGCGCGGCGGTGGTACATTCGTACCAGTGCCTGGATGGAATAGGCGTGGGCCCAATTGTTGTAGATCGCTCGGGCGTTTGCCCGGCGGACCTTGGGCAGGTGCTCGAACGTCCACTCCTCGGCCCGGTCCAGGGCCGCGGCCACCTGGGGGTCGTCGCCGCCGGTCTCGATCAGCGCCGCGATGCACAGCGAGGTGACCCCCGCCCGGAACGCCTGATGGGCCCCCGGCACCGGGGCGTAGATGTTCAGACCCTTAGTGTTCCGCGGCGAGCCCCAGGAACCGTTCGATTCCTGGCGATTGAGCAGGAACTCGACGCCCCGGGCCAGCGCCGCGTCGATTTCTCCGGCGGCTGGGGGCTCGACCGGCTCCGGGCGCGGCGCGATCTCGGCAAGCGGCGGCGGGGTTGCCTCGGGCGCCTCGGCCGAAACGGCCACCGTCACGCTGAACAGCACCAGCAGGAATGCGTGAGCCGCGAGTCGCGACATGAGTGTTCCTTCTTTGAAGGGCAGGGCGCAAGGCCCCGGCGTGGGCGCCGGGGCTAAGCGGGCGCGGCGTACGGCTACTTGTCGTTGGGGTACTCGGCCAGCACCTCGTCGCCTTCCTTCAATCCTTTGAGAAGCTCGACGGCCTTGTCGGTCTGCTTGCCCACGCCGACCGGCCGCTTCTTCTGCTTGCCGTCCTTTGCGAGCACCATCACGTAGTGCTTCGTGTCGTCCAGCGGATCGGTGCCCACGGCCTTCGGCGGCAGCGTCAGGGCCGCCTTCTTGACGTAGCCGAGCAGCTCGACCTTGCAGGACATCCCGGGCACGATCGCCTCGGAACCCTCCTCGGAGGCGACGGTCACCCGGGCCTCGAAGTTGCCCGAGCTGATCGGCACGGGCGAGACCCGCTCGACGATACCCGTCAAGCGCACGTTCGAGAAACCCGTGGGGCGGACCGTCCCCTTGAGCCCGGCCGTGACGTACTCGAGCTCTTTTTCGGGCAAGGTCGCGCGTACGAAGACCGGGCGGGGCTGCACGATGGTCATGAACACCTTGTTGGCCGAGAGCGAGCCGCCCCGCACCAGATCGTCGGCGATCGTGTCGGCGCTGGAGAACTTGCCCCGGGTCGCCCGGCCGTAGTAGACCACGCCGCCGATGGGGGCGGTGACGCGCATCGCCTCCCGGTCGGCCAAGAGCTCGTCGAGCTTCTGCCGGGCCCGCTGCTGGGCCACCCGCTGCTGCTCCACCAGAATCCGCTGCTGGTTCAACTCGGCGGGCAGCGTGACCCGGGTCTTCTGCCAGAGGAGCCAGGCCAGCTTGGCCGACTCCTTGAGCCGCTGGTCGCGCCGGGCCAGCTCCGTGTCGAGCAGACGCCGGTGGTCGATCTTCGACAGCTCGTAGGAAAACCGCGACATCTCCGCTTGGAACCGGGCCCGCTTCAGGATGATCTCCTCGGTCTCCTCGGTCAGCTCGTCGGCCTTGTACATCTTTTCGAGCTGGCGCAACTCCTCCTCGGCGTACTCCTTGCGGAACTCCGCCGACTTGAGCATGTACTCGGCCGACTTGAGGCTGAGCGGGCGTTCGGTCTTCAGGTAGTAGTCGAGATCGTCCTGCACCTCGCGGTTGGTCCGTTCGGCCGCGGCCAGCTCCATGGGCGTCGTGGCCTCGAGCGTCTTGAGCTGCTGCTCGGCCAGCTTCAGACCGAGCTGCTTCGACTGCAGGTCGGTCTTCAAGTCGGCGATCTGCCGGTCGATGTTCTCGAGGTCGAGGGTCACCAGCAGGTCGCCTCGCTGGACCGTAGCCCCGTGCTCGACCGCGTCGAGGACCTTCAGCTCCGACCACTGCTCGGGGCGGAGCACGATCTCGGCCGTCTTCTGGGCCTCGAAGACGCCGCTTAGCTCCACTTCGATCTTCAGCGGGCCGCGCTTGACCTTGACCGTGTCAGGCTTTGGCTCGGCCGAGGGCTTCTCGACCGCGGGCTTCTCCGCGTCGGCCTTCTTCTCGTCGGGCTTGGCCGCGTCGGCCTTCTTCGAGTCGGTCTTCTCTGAGTCGGGCTTGGCCGACTCTGCCTTCTTCGCAGCCGCGTCGGCTTTCTTCTTTGCGGCCGGGGACTTGGACTCTTGGGGGGCCTTGGCCGCCGCGTCGTCGGCCGGCGCACCGATGCTCGTGACCGGGGCCAAGAACAAGGCGACGAACGCCGTAAGGGTCAACGCGACGTGCAGTTTACCAGGCTTCATTCGATGGTCTCCGTGGGTGCCGGACGTGGGACGTTCCGCGAGGGTCGAAAAAGGGCGGGCCGCCTCACCGCCGCCCGCCCACTGTCGAATTGTTGCACCGCGGCGCTCCGGGTGCAACCTTGACCCCCTGCTTCCGAGGGGTGCGCGGGTGGCCCCCGTGCCACGATTGCCGGAAAAGCGGGTCGTCCCCGGCCCGGTGCGGTGCGAGCCGGGACCGGCCCACCCCCGGTGTCTTCGCTCAAGCCGGAATGTTGCATGCCCCATTCTGGCGACCTATGATGGGGACCAGCGAGGCCGAGGAGCCGACAAGCCACCAACCCGAGGAGCCCCTGAAGATGACCCGCCGACTGACCCAGCTTGTATCGTATTTGGCCGTTTCCGCCCTGGTTTGCGCCGCGTGGTTCGCTTCCGTCGCAAGGGCCGAGATCACCGTCAGCGCCTGCCCCGAAGGCGCTGAGGTGAAGATCGACGGGGAGCTGTTCACTCGCTACCTGACCGATGTGAACGGCACTCCGGCCCTCTGGCCGATCATCGGTCCGACGGGCAAGCCGATGACCCGGGCCTACCCCATGTCGGACGACAACCCGGACGAGCGCAAGGACCATCCGCACCATCGCTCGCTGTGGTTCACGCACGGCGACGTGAACGGGCTGAGCTTCTGGCACCGCGAGACGATCAAGCACCGCGAGTTCGCCAAGCTCGAGGGGGGCGACCGGGCCGTCATCGTCACGCGCAACGACTGGATCGACCCAGAGGGCAAGCCCGTCTGCGAAGACGAGCGAACGCTCGCTTTCGGCACCGACGGCAAAGCCCGCTGGATCGACTTCGACATCACGCTTAAGGCGATCGACAAGCCGGTCACCTTCGGCGACACCAAGGAGGGGACCTTCGGGGTGCGCGTGGCCGGCTCAATGAAAGTCGACGCCAAGCAAGGCGGCCGGATCGTCAACAGCCTCGGGCAAACCGACCGCGAGACATGGGGCAAGAGCTGCCCGTGGGTCGACTACCAGGGACCGGTCGACGGCAAGACCGTGGGCTTGGCCATCTTCAACCACCCGAGCAGCTTCCGCTTCCCCAGCTACTGGCACGTGCGGACCTACGGCCTGTTCGCGGCCAACCCCTTTGGGCTGCACAACTTCAAGGGGAGCAGCGAGGAGGACGGCGCCTGGACGGTCAAGCCGGGCGAGCCGATGACGTTGCGGTATCGGGTCTATCTGCACCTGGGCGACGAGAAAGAAGGCGAGGTGGCCCGGGCCTACGCGGCCTATGCCAAGGAAGAAAAATAGGTAGTCCGCGTAAGACGGACCGGTTTTTCCGAGGAGGCGAAAAATTGCGTTGCGCTCTTCGCAGACTCCTTTGGAGCGTGCCTTCGGCGTCCTATCTGCTTGCAGGATAACGGATTAGCATCGCGGTGGGCGCCCTGGTGTCAGCACAATCCGGGGTCAAGACATCGAGATGCACTGCTAAGACCGATCGCCTATTTTGCCGATAGTCTCCTGTGTCGGCATTTACCCCTCTTTTCCCTCCTTGCTCAGAGTATTGCACATTACGCAGTCTCTGCGCGCTGCCAGGAGATCAACCCCAGCAATGGTTACACGGATTCACCCGATCGGCGACCTTAGTGAACTTCGAGAATACGTCAACCTAACCATTTGCGAGCATAACCACTTACAACTCGGCGCGTTCCCGATGACAGAACGCACTCTCTCCCGAGGCGGCAGGCCCTGTGGGCTTTACTTCTGCCTGCACGGCCCTCGGGCGACCAAGTTTACGGCCATCTGGGAAACTGACCGCAACCAGGTGTTGTTCTACGGACCCGGTGGCGAGCGGTTCCTGAAAACCCAACTGATCGAGGCCCCTCAGTTGGAGCTGGCCGCGGCCTGAGGCCCGAGACGCGGCGACCGGGTCGGCTCGGCGGCCGGTGCACCCGTCCAAACGGGCGCGCCGGCTGCACAGCCGTTGCCCGTCCCCGTCCCGCCACGCACCCGGGCCGGCCGCCAGCGCGCAGCGGGCTTGACAACGGCGGCCCGGGAGTATATACATACGTACACTTAATCACCCCCAGGGAGGTCGCGGCATGCTCGTTCTTTCACGGAAGGAAGACCAGCGGATCAAGTTCGACGAGCGGATCGTGCTGACCGTTCTGCGCGTGGGGCGAGACCGGGTGCGGCTGGGCATCGAGGCCCCGCCCGAGGTCCACGTCCTCCGGGCCGAACTGGAGCCGGCTGAGAGAGTGGTACGGCCCAGTACGGAGTAGGCGCCCAACGAAGAAGGGACCTGTTCGCCCGCGCACACCTTGCGCGCACAACACCTTCCCGAAGACCGCTCCTCGGAGCAATCTGGGGATAGGCGTGGCGGCTTACCGGGGGGAAGGTGCTGAAAAACGCCGCCTCACCTCGCCCGCTGCGCCGGGTTCCCCTCGGGCCCACCGCACGGGCTGGGGGCCCGGGCAAGCCAGCGGGCCGCTCAACTCCGCGGGCGGATGGCGCCCGTCAGCCCGCTGTAGTCCGACCGGTCCT
>Ga0180438_10000203_pt1 | contig 126238 bp, 112 predicted proteins | sample SS_ome_12_FD_132455 | JGI IMG/M metagenome (GOLD analysis project Ga0180438, IMG submission 132455) | Hypersaline lake sediment archaeal communities from the Salton Sea, California, USA - SS_3_D_2 metaG | ecosystem: Environmental > Aquatic > Non-marine Saline and Alkaline > Hypersaline >... | reverse complement strand
ACTCGAATCAACCCACTTGGGCTATCCGCCAACGCGGAGATGCTCGGATAGAAGAATGGGATCCTCAGGTTGGCAATAGTTTACCACCCTGGACAGCAACGGAGCTTTCATAGAAGGGTGCGTCAGCTTCATCATCCAACGCTACCTGTCAGCCTCCTTCAGCGTTTCAGTATGAGCGAGTCCAGCCGATACCTTTTTTCGGCTTCGGATAGTCCTACTGAGGTGTAGCGCACCCCCCCCAGAGCAGTTACTCTAAGACTGCAGAGCAGCTGTACCCGCTCTGGATGGCTTTTTTTTCAACATACACCACTCATTCACTTGTCTTTTGGAGGAGCGTGCAATACGCTGGTAATTGTCACGATCTGGGGAGCCTACTCATTGTGGTTGTGGCTCTCCGCCTCGCCAACTGATTGTGGCTCCCTGCCTCGCCGACTGTCTGGTCGGCGGGGTTTTTTCTGCGCTGTCCTGCCTCAGAACATCCAGGGGTCTCCCAATGAAATGCCTGCTCCTTGCATTGCCTTCTCAGCATCGTCTCATTAGGTTGCCGAACCCTAGACGGAGAAGCCTATTTCTCGGTGATCTCACACCCCCTGCTCCCCAAATGAACGGGGGCTTCGGGTGACATCTACATTCAGACGGCCGTTCCAGGTAACCAACTTCAAAAACAGCTGTATAAGTATCCAGACATGAGAAGGGGTTTCTCCAGAACCCCATGCGCCCTCGCTGGCTGCCGGGTCAGCGGGGGCTTTTTTGTGCGCTAGCATTTCGAATGCAAAAGAGCCGCAAGAGTCCGGATTACTCTTGAGGCCGGATGCGCCGTTTCTGCCTGAGCAGTCGACAGCGCTCCAAAACTCGTGTAACCATCTCTTGAAACGTTCGGTCTCACGTCTTCCTGTATTTTTTCTTCACCGCTAGCACCTCTCTAGTGAAGCATCTCACTACGTCGCTTTCTCCTCTGCGTTCTTCCTAGAGTCCACAAGATGAACTACCACAACGATTTACAAACCAGTTCCAATTGGGGGTAATCGCTGGCGGTACGCTCGCAATGGTTGTAAGCTGAGAAGGGTGTTCCAACGAGGGACGCTCACACCAGTGATAGACCAATATCTTTGGCCAGATAGAAGTCTTGAAGTTGTCGTATTCGGGAGCTACCCAGCGCCCGGATTTGTTTCTTCACTTTCTTGATAGGGAGATGAGTCATGGCTACCGTAGAGAGCGAACCGCGTGTTGACGAATTGAATATGGCTAACAGCATCATCAATCATGGACGGTACGTCGAAATTGTGGCCACAAGAGTTGAGGATGGTAGCGTCAAGAAGAGACGGTATTTCTTTGACCCTCATGAGGTAGCCCATTTCCACGACAGCAGTGGTTCCGCGACCCTGATAACACTTAAGAGCGGCGCGATGCATTCGGTGAACGTGGGCGTTGAACTGGTGAAGGAAGCGTTCATCTAGCGTCCCATGGTGGCTGCACCTCACCGGCGCTCGTCCCTCAAGTAGGCGCCGGCTCAAGTGCAGCGTAGTCTCATACCATCCTTAGTAACGATGCGTCAGGCTAAGGCCGGGCCCCGCTGGCATTCTCCCGCGGGGTTTTTCCTGCGCCGAGCTGTAATTCAGAAACGGCCTTTTTCGGCACAGAATAGCCGTAAGTCGTTGAGAAGGATTGGGTTAAAGGGAATCCAAACCTGCTTATCCGGAAATGGTCTGACCCTATTGAAACTTCAAGGCATCTCCAACAGGGACCAGCGGGTGCATCCAGGGTCCGTGCTCGCTTTTCCTGACTTGCGGTGGTTTGTTACTAAATGGCGCACGTCCGCCCCTGTTCCCCCACGGTCCCACTGGCGATATCCTGAGAATGGTGGCCAGCTGTCGATCACCCGGGAGAACGGGCATCCCTGGGGCGTTCTGGGCTCGCCCACGGGAGGAAATGTGCTGTGTGGGGAACCACTGTTCTAGTCGCCGTTGTGTTAGCCCTTCTGTGTGCGGGTATTGGCTCCTACATCTCTTATCAAAAGGGACGAAGTGAAGCTGAGGGTGCGTTGTTCGGCTTCTTTCTCGGACCGCTTGGTCTTCTGATAGCCGCGATGCTGCCAACAATCTACGCTCAGCCGGCTTCCTATGAGCGTTTCCAGGAAAACAACGCGGATATCTGCCCCGATTGCCTGTCGGTCGTTCCCAAGGCGGCCAAGAAATGTCGGTTCTGCGGCTCTTGGATTGAATCGGTTCCGGCCGAAGAGTCAACCCAAGCCCAAGCCGAAGGAGTCGAGTCAGAACAGGATAGCCATGAACTTCCCCACGGCTGGTAGTCCGTGAGCCACCAAGACTGGGGCAATCTCTCTCTTGCACGGACCTGACATTTGGAAAATCGACATCCGTTCAGATTGCCTCACGGCTCCGCTGGCGCTATCGTGGACTTAGTAACCACGTGTCGATCAATCGGCATAAAGGTTCTCCTGGGGGCATACTGGGCAATTCTGACGTCAATGACGAGGGGCAATATCATGCGCTGGATACTCTTGCTGACGATGATTTCTCTGGTTGGCTGCGATGCCACGGTGACCGAACGAGAGGAGAAGAGAGAGGCTAAGCCACACGCCATTTCTGTGAAGCGCGAAAAACAAGAGCGCGAAATTGACCCTGAGGCTGAGGCCAGGCGAAGGGAATTGATAGAAAAGCTGACTCCAAAGACCAAAATCCCTGAGTCCCTCCTCGAAATCTATTACCAGAGGGAACAGGAAAAGAAAGAGCGTGGCATCTACGAGCGTGCCGATTCACTGCTTGTTGATGTGGATTACATCAAGCTCAACAGACGCGATCGGGCGGCACTGGAGGAGCAAGGACACAAGGCGAATATCTCCGAGGAGCACATCGAGGCCGAAGAACGCCAGATTTCCCGTGGCGACAGGGTACGAGAGTTACTGGACATCATTCGTGAGGGCGAAGACTACGATGCTGTGACCGATGTTTACACTCGCTCCGACGAAGCGCTCGCCGCTCGGAAAGAGCTGTGGAATCTCCTGAGAGAGTACTCGAAGGAGAAGAACTCTCTCTCCAATACGGGGTATTATCGGTAGGGCAGATAAGCAAGCAGCACTATTGAGGGGGTGCAGTCTTTGTCACGCGAAAACTCCGTTTTTTTGCCTTTTCTGCGATCCCTCGATATCCTTACAAGCATTGGCTGTGTCTAAGTTTACGGAATCACCTTGATCGACTGCTCCGTCAGGGGTACCATCCGCGCTCTTGAATCAGGGGTAAAATTGGAGCACTCTTGAGGAAGTAGAGCCAAGCGTTCGCAAGTCACATCGGCCGTTCAGCCGATAATCCATTTATACTGGCTCCCAATCACAAGGATCCCCCTGTGGCAACTGCTATGTCCCCCCCTCGCTTCACAAAAGAATCGCTAGATGCCCTTCATGGCATAGGAAGTATGGTACGGGACAGGGTTTACAACCTACTTGAAGATCTGCTTCTCAAGGAAAAGAGAAGTGTCATCTCCGAAGAAGATGTCCGTCAGTGCTATCTCCAAGCTGTACGAGAACTTCTAGAAGACAGCCAGGAATTTCATCCTGGTGAGCACGTTGGATCATGAGCGGCGGTGCTCCTGGTGGCATGCAACCTTCTGAAGGGGCCGGGCAGTCTGGAAACACTGTCGAAACTCCCCTTGCCACTGAGCGCCGTTACTACGCTTTGATGGACCGTTTCAGCCAAGCGTTGTTCGCACGCGCCAGGCATCACAGAGAGCAGAGGTCCTCAGCGACTCTTACGGATGCTGATCTCGACATCGCTTATCGCGAATTAACAACTCTGAAAGGGGCGTCAAAGCTACGACGGGGTTTCGGAGATCTCCTTCTGATAGTTGGTGGGTTTATCGTCCCGCTCAATCCCGGCACATATATTCCACCCATTGCTGGAATCCTAATTATTGTTGCAGGTCTTTTTATTCGAGAGGGTGAATGACCCTGTCCCTTGCTCAAGATGATATACGCCGTAGCCACGCTCTGAGGCTAAACCACGCCCGATCCAGCCAACCTGCCCTATCTTCGCATTCACTACGGACCGATCGTCCACAGGAAGAGGGATGTATGGACCACTTCTATAACGGCCTCAAGTACATCCACAGCCACCGGAACAGGCCCGATGAGCGATAGCCTTATCTCCACGAAAGAAGCCGCCCTGAGAATCGGTCGCTGTCGCCAACGGACAACTCAGGGAAGGCCAGCTTTGATCTTCCTTGCCGCGGGTAGTCGGTAGGCACTACGCCTCTGCGGCTGTCTGCTTTAGTCGCCGATGAACTCGCTACTGCCTACGTTTCGCAGCCTGGATGTCCGCCACGCTGTTGCGGGCTGGCTGAGGCCGTGTGGTGCCGGGGTGTGTCGGCAAGCGCAACGGAACGCAGAACCGAATGCGACTCTCGGATGTATTCGATTGCATCGACGATCCCGACCCGCCAGCGCCTACACCGTAGACCCGTATTCCGGCGCTGCCCTCTCTTTCGGATTCATCCGAAGCCACGACAGCGACATCAAAGGCAAGTTCCTCGATCAGCGTTCCGTCGGACTTGCTGACCAACCTCATTCCCTGGTCCTTGCGAAATGTCGCGTCAGCCGGGTTGATCTGCGCTCCGGTGTCAGCGTTGGCTTCTTGTGCGGCACGCACGCCTTTGATGATTGCCTGCACCGTTTCGCGAACGAATCGTTCGAGTTCCATGTGACACCTCCTGCTTGGTGGTGAAGACGTGAGCAAGTCAGTCTAATCGCTGAGACGGCTATTCCTAAGCTCGTTTCCGTTTCCTCCAAGAATCCTGATCTGGCTGGACGCGTTTCCAGATTTCGCGATAGGTTTGCCTGGGTACTAGGACATCTTCGGGCGGACATGGCTTGAGAATCATGAGCAAATCAGAAGAGTCAGTCGTAAACACAAGAGAACAAACGGTTTTGGAGCTGCTCCTCGAAGGCCGGGACTCCGCATACATCCGGGATTATGCGTCCGAAAACGACTGGAAAGTTAGCGATCGACAGATTCGACGCTATCTCCAGTCGGCCCGAAGAAAAGCGGCGGAGACAGTCGCCAGGGACCGGGAAGAACTCATCGGAAGGCACCTTGTAGAACGCCGCGTCCTCTATGCCAAAGCGGTCAAGGCAAATGACCTGGCGGTCGCGCTGCGGATCCTACGGGACGAAGCCCAGCTATGCGGACTCTATCCAGACGGGCCAGTCTCAGGCGACGCGTCAGTCTCCCTTGATGTGAACATCGGCATGGCCAACCAGCTGCGGCAAGAAATGCTTAGTGACCCCGGATACCTCGATTACTGCAGGAATAGTACGGCCCGCAGGCCTTCGGACGCCCCGTCGTCCTAGTCGGCTCGGCTGGCCGATCAGGGCATTAGACCTGTTTCCAGATTTCTCGATAGATTTACGTGCATGAAGCTCATGCAATCAGGTCCCCAATAAATTCGAGTCTCGGGCTAGCCGGCTCATTACCGGCTCAGATCCCGGCAGGCGTAGTGGTTTACACACCTTCCTCTGCGGCTGCCGGGATATCCCGAAGAAAGGTGTGTATCTATGTTGGGCGAACATCCGGGCCAGAGGTCTTCCGTTCCTGATTTTATTCGCGCGTCCCAGTCCGCCAGCCTTGCGGTAAGGGCCGCCTATCTCTTGTTAGACACAATTCGCCGAGATGAGCGAGAAGTCGCGGTAGCCATGGCGGATGCACTAGCGCACGATCTTCACGAGAGTCTTCCGATTACCAACGTCGAGATTCAACTTGAAATCGACAAGTGCTATCCCACCGATCACGAAGTGTATCGCATCGGAGGTGAGGCTTACTCCAATGCCCATATTGCTGCCATCGAGACTGCCCGTGAGGTTCTGTGGCATGTGTGGGGCGGGGCATCAGACTTCACTTACGTTACGACCCCGGGATCGTTTACTGATCTCGATGCAGAGAAACTGCTTGGTGAGTCTGCGAACGCCGACGCATGGGATACTGTCAGGCACGTTGTCTCCAGCCATGGCGCCTGGCACGTCCCGCACAGTGAACTTCGAAGCCGGATTCAGCGAGAACGGGCATTCGTGGTCGAGCTACTGCAAGGCCGGGAAGTAGGCCCGGAACGCAGCGGGGACGACCCTGGAGATGGAGACTCTACTCCCAAACCCGTTGCCGCATCTCAGAGCGGTAAGGTAAAGCTGTTTAGTGAGGCGGATGGACCGGAAGTTAACGGCAAAAAAAAAGCCACCCTTAGCACCGCCGGATACAACGTCGTGTTGGCGATACTAAACGCTGAAGGCAAAGGTCTAACAAAAGATCAACTCGACGCCAAAAGCGGACACGGTGACTCTCGCAAGATACTCAAGCGAATTGCCGACGGGGACCAAGACTGGGCAGCCGCGATACAGTTTCCCGGAAAGCCGGGCTGTGGCTATCGGATTCCTTAGTGGAAAATACTGTCCACTAAAGTCCACAATTCCCCACCTTTTAGGCCACGATAGTCCACCTAAGTCGCGAATACACTTCCTGCAGTGACACCAAAATGTTCCTACAGGAGGTATGAGATGAGACAACTTGTAGACGCGAAGGAGCTGGCTGCCCAGCTCAAGGTAACACCGCCAACGATCCACGCATGGCACCGACGCGGGTGGATCCCGTGCTTACGAGCAGGCCACCGCCCTGTCCTTTTCGATGTGGCCGAGGTCGAGGCCGCCCTGCGACAGCGAGCGGAGGAAAAGGGGGTGACCAGTGCAAGCTAGTGCCCCCACTTCTCCATTAGAACGGCCCCCATTTCTCGACGCGACAGACTGCGGTGAAAGGTACAAGTGTTCGAGTCGCCATTGGGCCAGAATGGTCGAAGCGGGCAACGCGCCGAAACCCATACGTATCGGCCGACTTACCCGATGGTCGCTCGCCACTCTTGAGGAGTGGGAGGCCGCCAGCTGCCCCCGCATCGCGAAAGGGGGCGAGAAATGAACCAGAAGAATCTCTTCGGTGACAGGGCCACCGCACCAGTCAAGCCTGACCGTGCAGCATGCCGTCGGGAAGGCCAGCGCCGGAAGGCTGCCGCTCACCAACTACTGGAAGATCATCGCGCCGGCGTGGTCCGCAACGCCCGTCGGGCGATGACCAAGCTGGTGCTCGAAAACGGGTCCTGCACGATGGACGATGTCCGTGATCGCATCGAAGTCCCCGAGGGCATCAATCCGAAGTGTCTTGGCGCGGTGCCCAGTACGCTCGCCAGGCAGCAGATCATTGAGCGTGACGGCTTCGTGACGACACGACGTCCAAAGGCCCACGCCCGTCCTGTCTCATTGTGGAGGCTGCGCGACGCAGCTAAGGCCAAGTTGTGGCTTGCACGTCACCCACCGTGGGAGCTCGATGCGCCACCGCAAGAACAAAGCCCGGCAGCTGCAACTGCCGAGCCATGTGCTAGTGACCCCCCAAGACCAATTGAACGGAGACACGAGCGATGAATGACACTCTACCAGAAAGCACCAGCAGATTCCTACTCTGCGGTGAAATGTCGCACACACTCCAATGCCCGGCCAAGCTGGCGGAGGTGGTGTGATGGCATCAACCGAAAATAAACGGAAGCCAACCTTCGAACACTACATCGTGGTTCGAAAATCCCTTCCTGCTGACACGGATGTCGTTCAAATTGCCAAGATTACCGGCAAGCATTGCCGGTGGATTGTGGGCACTCTTATCGAGTTCTGGGCGTGGGCTGATAGCGCGGTCCCAGACGGCTTCGCGCCCGGAGTATCAAGGGATTGGATTGATGAATATTTCCGCTGCAGGAAGTTTGCAGAGGCCCTGGAGTCCGTTGGGTGGTTAGTGCTGAGCGATGCAGGTGCAACGCTCCCCGACTTCGACAGGTTCATGGGAAATAGCGCTAAGAAGCGCATTGCGAATGCGAAACGGCAGGCCGACTGTCGCGCTAATGTCACACCAGATGCGCGACAAGAGCGCGACGAAAGTGTGACAAGAGTGTGACCTCTGCGTGACAGAAAACGCACAGCCGCGTTACTAAGAATAAGAGTAAGAGTAAGAGATAAAAGAAGAAGGAAAAAGAGAAGAAGACGAAAGGGGACAGGGTAAAGGACGTTCGTGTCCTTTTGATGTTTACTTGTCTTGGAACAATGTGGTTCGCCACTTGGTTGCGCTAGGAGAGGATTGATGGAAACGGCATTCGATCGAGACTGGGCAGAGGTGACAGACGAGCTAAGGTCGCTCGGCCTTGCCTACCCCGCCGCTGCAGTCACGAAGGCCCGTGAGAACGGCTGCGAGCCCTCGGACGTGCTGACGAAGATTGAGCACTACCGGCCACATGCAGAGCCTCAGGGCCCTTGGGGACCGGGTTTGCTGTACTCGGCCGTCTGCAAGTGTCGCCCCGGCCAGAAGGCCGCCGTAGGTTTCCCGCCGATCGCATCGGAAGACCGCGGCGACCTCGATGACGACTGGCGTGTCATTCGGGAACGTCTCGAAAGCAATCGAATCGAGAAGGCCGACTCGCTGGTGCGTGTGGCCATAACACGCGACCTGTCGCCGTGCAATGTCCACGAGAAAATCTTGCACTACGAGACGCGACGGGGGACGTACATGCCCCATCACCTGTACGCGGTCATATCGAACGCGGTACCGGGTGAACGTGGCCATGCCGGCTGGCCCGATGAAGAACAAATCAAGGCGGCACTCGGTCGGGAGAAGGCTATGGCCGAGAAGCGGCGAGAGTACCAGCAGATGGAGGCCGAAGGGAAACGGGCTCGACTTGATGCGGAAGGTCACCGAGACGAATGCGAAGCGCTCTCTGACGAGGAAATCAGGCAGCTGCTGACAGAGCAAGAACGGGCGGCTCTGCCCTACATGAAACGTGGTGGCCAGCTCTGGCTAATGCTCGTCAGCCGGGCATTGATGCGACGGGCGGCACAAGAGGCGGCCTGATTGCCCGAGAAACAAAATTCGGTAACAAGAAAGGAGCACCAATGGTAGCGAAACGTATTCCGCCGTTGCATGAAGTTCTCGACAAAATTTATGCGGAGGCGAACAGGTTTGAAGAGGATTCGATTCGAGCAACGCTCGACGCTGTGTCCAATGCAGAAAACTGGGGTGGCCAACCATTCGTGACGATTTTCAAACTGCACAGCTCAATCAACGATGGGACCCCGGAGATCACCATCGCGATGGCATTACTGCAGGCCCCACGGCTAGGCGACGATACACGGCGGATCTTTGACGCTTCCGGAACGAAAGAAATCGCCAGCTATGCGACGCCGGCCGACCTGATCGCGGCGGGTTGGCGACGGGAGGGTATCGAGACGATGGATGCCGAAAAACAAAAATTTGTGCTCAAGGCCATTGACGAGTTCAAGGGCGGAATGCAATAATTATTGCATGACAGGAAGAAGGACCTATCAAAGCATGACTGACGCACTCCGCCAGGAAATCGGCCGTGCAATCGATAGCGGCGAACGGTCCTATATGGACGTTCAACGAGCGACTGGAATTACGAGACAGTCGCTGACCAAGTTCATTCGTGGCGAGCAGTCGTTGCGGCTGGATCTCGCTGACAAGCTGTCAGCGTACGCTGGCTTGCAGATCGTGAAGAGGAAGGAATCGAAATAGAATGGCAAGCATTCACAAAGAACGTCGTGGCGACAAGATTCGCTATCGAGTTCAATTTTACGACAAGGACAACCGCCGACGCTCAATTCGGTTGGGCAATGTGAACAAGAAGTCGGCGGATTCGATCCGGGCGAAGGTCGAGGACTTGCTGTCGGCATCCATTGCGGGCTGTCGTCCGTCGAGTGAAACGACGCAGTGGCTCACATCGCAGGTGGGGGAGGACATGGCTGCTAAGCTCAGACGAGCCGGATTCGGCGAGGTTTGGGGGCTTGAGGACACCGAGCGAGGTCGTGGGGCTCCGCTGGGAGCACGTCAATTGGGATCAGAAGCGATTGACGGTCATGTCCCCCAAGACGAGCGGGCAGGGCAAGCCGTGGCGCGTCATGCCGTTGTTCCCGGAATTGCAAGTGGCTCTCAATGAAGTTCTGGAGCTGGCACCGGAAGGCTCGGAGTTCATTATCAATCGCTACCGAGATCGAGCGGCGAATCTGAGAACCCAATTCGCCCGCATTCTCAAAAGGGCAGGCGTTGAGCCTTGGCCACGACTGTTTCAGAACCTACGTGCGAGTCGACAGACTGAGCTAGCGAATTTGTATCCGTTGCACGTCATCACGAGTTGGCTTGGCAACACGCCGAAGGTTGCCCAGCGTCATTACCTCACGACGACCGACGACCATTTTCGTCGCGCAGTTGACGATGTAGGTGGTGAAACAGGTGGTGCGATTAAGGACGAAGTGGTGCAACAGGTGGTGCTGTCAGCGTCCGACACACGATGCCAGGAGATGCCACAAGCGACCGAGGCCGTGGGAGTTACACCAAACATCGGCACAACTCCCGAGAGTTACGAGAAAGCAAAGGCACCCCGGGCAGGATTCGAACCTGCGACCTGCTGATTAGAAGTCAGCTGCTCTATCCAGCTGAGCTACCGGGGCACGAGGCGGCTTGCGCCCTTTAACAAGACGCGACCCGCCTGATCATCTCGCTGTCCAACGTACGTTACGCGGCCAGGGGCTGGCAAGCTCCCAGCTCCCGTAGAAACCGGCCACGATCCGCTTCTAGTCGGGTCGATGTACGTTTGCCGGCGCACATGACGCGCCGCGCAACCCGATAAAGCCTGCCGACAAGTTCTCGTCAGGTTCGCGATAACCGACACGACTAGACGTGAAGCATCGTTGCTCGAAATATCGCGACTCCGCCATGGAACAAAAACTTGACACCTGAGGGCTCTCCACGGAGAATCGAAGGCACCCCTCTCTGTAAGGGATCGACCCGGAAGCCACTTCGAAGCCTGCAGTCGCGGGCGGAATCTCGTCGGTTGCTGATACTTTCCCAATTAGATAGTTCCCCTGAGCCAAGTTTGGTTGCGAGCGTCTCGCATCCTGCCGACACTCGACCGTAAAGGACGAGCGATGATTGGACTTGTTTGTGCCATAGCTGGATTCATGGGCATGGTCCTGTGTCACCTGGCGGCACTGCGGCGTGGATGGTCTCATCGTCACTTCAGAACCTTGGGTCTGTTGGGGGTTGTCTTCTTCGCGTTGTCGGTGGCGGGGGCCGCTGTCTGGGAAGCTTGGAATCCGGTGGTCACGTTTCCCGTCATGGCCGTTGTGTTTGCCTTATTCTTCTACGGGGTCGTGATCTTCGCCTACTTCATTTTCATCTACATCGTCGACAGTTCCTCGGCGACACGGATACTGATCGAGATTGAAGAGTCGCCGGAGCGTCAATTATCGTTCGAAGAGTTGATGCGGCGTTACAGTCTGGAAGAGAAGTTTCAGGACATCCTCAAGGATCTCAAGTTCATCGGAGCGATCGAGGAGAAGGATGGCGAGTTTCGCAATACGACCAAGGGAGAACGACATGCCCGCGTTGTTGGCGGCTTCCGGCGTTTCTTCCATATCGGAGGTCACTTGTAACCCGTTGTCACGAACCGGGGCTCACTATAAGAGAGCCGGGGAGATACCACAATGAGAGCGATTACCGCGGCGTTTATCGCAGCCAGTCTTGTGTTGTGCCTGCACTACCTGTTGGTTCGCACTGGAGTTATTCGAATTCGATATCGTCATCGTGCCGAGAAGTACTCCGCTCATGTCAAGTTGTTGGTCTGGCTGGGTGCCGTGGCGCTGGCGATCTTCGCTGCTTGCTATGCGAATCTCTCCGCACTGCCGGCGGAAGCTCCGGCCGCGCTGTGGGCGGCCCTGGTTTTCCCGTCGCTATTCTTTGTTTATATGACCTTCTATTTCGGCATGGACCGCTCGGTGCAGGAACGGATGATGATCGAACTCGATAACTCGCCCGAACATCGGCTCGATTTCCAAGGTATCAAGCAAGTCTATAATCCGGCGATCAAGTTCAAGAACGAGATCGATGGGATGGTCGATGAAGGGTTCCTTTACCTTGAGGGCAATGTCTACCGCATGACTCTTAAGGGAAAGCTCTATGCCAAACTCGCCCGCTGGGCGAAGCGAGAATTGAAAATGGGAAAAGGTGGCTAGTCGCTCGGCCGCCTTGTCTGTCAGCGAAGCCCCAATGACAGTATTGTGGTCGGCGCAACAGTCGATGGAATTTCTCTAGCGTTCAACCGTGAATGGAATTGCTTGTATGCCCTCTTCTCCCACGGCCGCCGTTGATCTTGCTCGACCGACGTCACGTGGCACCCTGGGACGTGTTGTGGCGATTCACCTGGGGCTCTTCGCCGCGGTCCTACTGATCTATGGGCAGACGGCATGGTTCGATTTCATCAACTACGACGACGACATCTACGTTTATGAGAACCACCACGTCCTGGAGGGATTCTCCGTAGAAGGTTTGCGCTGGGCATTTACGGAATACCGCGCGGGAAGCTGGCACCCAATTACCTGGCTGTCGTTGATGTTGGATGCGGAGATCTATCCAAATGCCGAGAGCGCTGGTGGCTATCACTTCACCAATGTGTTATTGCACGCCGCCAATGCCCTGCTATTGTTTGAGTTGCTGCGGCGAATGACGGGTGCTTTGTGGCCCAGCGCTCTAGTCGCCGCGTTACTGGCGGTTCATCCACTTCATGTCGAGTCGGTGGCGTGGGTTACCGAGCGTAAGGACGTGTTGAGTTTCTTCTTTGTGCTGTCGACCATGCTGGCCTATGTCGGTTATGCGCGACGCCCTTCGGTTTCAAGATATCTTCTCGTGATGGCGCTGTTCACTCTCAGCCTGAGCGCCAAGTCGATGATGGTGACCCTGCCCTGTCTGCTCCTGTTGTTGGACTTCTGGCCACTGCGTCGAATCATCGGTAGCCGGTACTGGTCTTCTAAGGACGTGAGATCCGGTCTTGGCGAACCGTTTGTGGCGCCAGGGCGAACGATTGGGGGACTTGTCGCAGAAAAGATTCCGTTGTTCCTGCTGTCGATTGTCTTTGGAGTGATCGGCTTTATCGGTCAAGACGCCCTGCCTCAGGACAATCTGTTCGATACCTCGCTCCGATTTCGCGCGATGAACACCGTGACTGTCTACATGGTCTATCTACGGAAGCTGATTTGGCCGTCGGATCTGGCCACACTCTATCCGGTCTACAGTCGAGTTATTTACCTGTGGCAAGCCTTGGCCGCACTGGCGTTTCTCTTGGGCACGACGATCTTCGCGATTCGGTATCGAAGGCGGTGGCCCTGGGTTTTTGTCGGTTGGTTGTGGTTCGTTGGCATCCTGTTTCCGGTGAGCAGTCTCTTTCAGCTGTGGTACTCCGCTCACTCCGATCGTCTCGTCTACTTTCCGGCCATCGGGATCTATATCGCGGTCGTGTTCAGTCTGGCCGCAGCGGTTCGCGATTGGAACTTCGGTCGCGCGAGCTTCGCAGTTGGCTCGGGAATTGTCCTGGCAGCCTTTTCCTGGGTCGCCTACGTTCAGATTGGAACCTGGGAGAACAGCTACACGCTCTTTACCCGGGCCATCGAGATTTGCGAGGGCAATCTGAGGGCTCACAAACACCGCGGCTGGGCTTATCAGCGAGATGGCGAATATGCTCTGGCGATTGCCGACTACGACAAGGTCCTCGAGATCGCGCCCGATCGCGCCAAGGTCTACAACAATCGGGGTATCGCTCAGAGACATCTCGGAAACATGAGAATGGCGCTCCGCGATTTCGATCGCGCCATTGAGTTGGAGCCAGATCAGGCGAGGCCCTACCTGAATCGAGGTCAGACTCTCGAACAAATGGGCGAGACAGATCGAGCCTTGCGCGATTATGACAAAGCCATCAAGTTGAATCCGCGGTTCGTGAACGCCTACGCGAATCGGGGTCGACTCCACCTCAATACAAATAACTATCGTCCGGCGGTTGCCGATTTTTCCTCGGCCATTGAGTTGAACCCCGCCCATGTGAAATCGTACGACGGTCGCGGCAACGCCTATCTAGAGATGGGTGAGTATACGGGAGCGATTGCCGATTTTCGGAAAGCGATAGAGCGGAACTCCGGATTCGCGAAGTCTTACGCCGGCCTGGCGCTCGCGCTGGCCAACGTGGAACGTTATGACCAGGCAAGTCACCGTTTTCGGCAAGCGATCGAGTTGGCTCCGAAGGATGTAGAGTCACTCAATAATTTCGCTTGGTTTCTGGCGACCTGCGACGACCCTCGGTATCGCGATGGCGACCAGGCGATCTTGTTCGCCACCAGAGCGTGCGAACTGACGCAATATGGACAATATGCCCTGCTCGATACGCTCGCGGCGTCGTATGCCGCAGCGGGAAAGTTACGCGAGGCCGTGAAGTGGCAAAGCCAAGCCCTCCGCCACGCACCCGAAGCAGCGAAATCCGAATTGGAGCTGCGGTTGGAGAAATACCGGGCCGCAAGTCGGGCACCCCAGCAGGAGTAAGATTGCGCCAAGGATTGACCGCGAACGGGGCCGGTATCGGCGTCGGCGCATAGAAAACCTTCCTCGCCCTAGGGTGGGCGAGGAAGGTGGAGTTTTCAATAAGAGTGAAGCTCGTGTCGGTCAGTCGAATCAGGCGGCTTCGGAGTGGGGGTTGAGCCCTTCTCCTCCATCTTCCGATTCCTCTTCCTCGTAAACGAGCTGGAAGACGCCGTGATAGGCTTCTTCCAGGTAGGAGTGGACCGAGTCGCTCTCGACCTCTTCCATCAATTTGGAGAGTGTCTCCAGTACTCGATCGACCTCAGCGGTGGAAATCTCTTCGTCGATCTCCTCTTCGCCTTCCTCTTCGTATTCTTCGTATTCGTCTTCTTCCAATTCATCTTGCTCGAAACCGTCTTCGAGCTGGGAATCCTCAAGTTGATCTTCATCAAGTTCTGAATCGAAATGTTCAGACATCGCTATCTCCTTGTTGCACTTCGTACTGGCGCAATCAACATTTCGTCGTCCATGAATGACCGTGACAGATCCAGCGTCGCGAACGCACGAATGCGATGCTAGCACTGTCAAGGCCGCCGGACGATTCTAATACCACACGGCCCGTTCTCCTGCCAAGAGCAACTATCGTGGAGATGATCGCGACGATAGCAGGAAAAACACGTCTATAACACTGTCGGCCGAAGCGACAGTATCCCAATAGATTTTTTGATTCGCAGCTGTCACTCGAATGGAAACAGAACTCTTTCCTACCCTGAATGCCACGCTTTCCAAAGACATGAACGCCACCACTATCGGTAATCGTCGTCACTTTCTTTTCCGACGTCGCGAATGGTCTCCATGGAACTAAACGATCGGACATGGCCTCGCGGCGCGTGCGGCGAGGGCGGGACCGAGGCGGGAGTATCGCCAAAGTAGTACTTGCGGGCTTCAGGATGGTTGAGTACCTCGGAGGCCGTGCCGTGGCAAAGCACGGTGCCGTTGCGGATGACGTAGCTGCGATCGGTGATCTCTAGCGTTTCCTGTTCCCGGTGATCGGTAATCAGAATCGAAATGCCCGAGTCGCGAAGGCCTCGGATGACGTCCTGGATGCTGTTGATCGTAACCGGATCGATTCCCGTGAAAGGTTCGTCCAGCAGGATGATTTCCGGGTTGGAAATCAGACAGCGTGCGATTTCCAGGCGACGCTTTTCGCCCCCGGAAACATGCATCGCTTTGGATTTGCGGATCTTGGTAATACCGAAGCGTTCCAGCAGTTCCTCGGTCTGCTGCTTGCGGGTTTTGCGATCCATACCGAGCATTTCCATCACGGCGCTAAGATTCTGCTGTACCGTCAGCTTGCGGAAGACGCTCTGTTCCTGAGCGAGATAGCCCATTCCACCATCGCGAGCACGGCGATACATGGGCCAATTCGTGACATTCTGGTCATTCAACCAGACCGTGCCGGCATCGGGCTCGACCATTCCGCAGGTCATGCGAAAGCTGGTCGTCTTGCCCGCACCATTGGGACCGAGTAGGCCGACGATTTCGCCCCGGCCGACCTCGAATTCGACGCCGTCAACGACGCGACGTCGGCCGTAAATCTTGACCAATCCTTCAACTCTTAAGAGAGGTGTCATCCGTGACCTCAGGCAACGACTACAGGGACCTCAAGTACCGTTTGGGGGTGATGTCGTAGTGAACCGTTTTGTGGAGATTATGTAAATGCCGAATTTCGGTATCCACCTGCCTGCTACTGAATAAATCGCATGTTTCGAACAGGCCAATAGATCAACATGGCTCGACCGATAATCAGTTTTCGTTCGACAAAATGCTTAATATGCGGATAACGCGTGTCTTTCCACCAGAGGCGACTATCCTGGCTCGACGGGCTGTTGTCTCCTAAAGCAAAGAACTGGTCCAAGGAAGGGCTATCCTCAAAACGCTTCATGCTAAAGGTCAACTCGTACATGTTTCCGGCGGTGTACGCTCCCTTCCATTCCGATGGCAGCGAGAAAAACTTCGCTCGTTCTCGGGTCAGTTTCGCGGCCGCATCGAAATCGGCGCGCATATTATTATTGGCACCGGCTGCCATGTACTTATTGAGCTTGGAGTTCTTCAGATCGCAGAAGAGTTGGTTTTGACCGTGGCTGGCGATGTAATAGACGTCGCGATAGAGCTTTAGCCCGTCGACCCGCAGTTTGGCCCCCTGAGAGGCGATTCCGACCGGTTCCAGGTCTTTCGCCGTGGGAGCCGTGTTGTCGAGTCGCGGATAACTGGTAGGGCTGTCAAACTCGATCGACTCTTCGTCGATCCAGAGATAGAGCTTGTCATCGACGTTGGCAAACGTGATCTGGTGACTTCCCGCTCCTTGAAAGGATGTCGAGGCGACAGGCTGCTTGGCAGCCGGCTTCTCGTCTTCGGCCTCAAATGAACGCTGGCTCCCATCGGGGGCGATGATCTTCAGCGAGGCCTGTCCTGTCTTGACATCGAGATGGCACTGAAACCGAAATCCCCCTTCGACCAACTCGATAATCGCCGTTCCCGTGTCCGACGACGACTCCAGCTGGCAATCGAGGACTAGATCACCGATCCAATTCATACCCTGGCTGCCGGGCTGGATAGGCGTGAACCGATTCGGGCCTTTCAGTCTCGCGAATGCACCGGCGTTGTAAGCATATCCGTCGGTAATGAGCTGCGGTCGAGCTATGGTGCGAGAAGTGGACGGCACTCCCGGAGCTGGTAACTCCTCTTCGCTCAGTAGATTCTTCCAATCTTCGAGGGAGGCAAGGTAGTGTCGATATCTCAGCCAGGCGGTATCCTCTCCGCCCTCAACCTGGAAGCTCTTCTTGTTGTCCTGACTCTGCCAACGGCTCGTATTGTCCGACCAGCGAGTGGGCCAATCACGATTGGTCATGAATTCAACGACTCCGGGCGACGCAGCAAAGTCGTTGTCGTAAACCAACTGTCTCATCTTGAGAAGAACACTGGCCGGCTTGCGGAGGATTTCGAAGTTGGCCTGCGGACTATGCTCATTAGCCTCGACGTCGGGACTGCGGAACACGTCGCCAAACTTAAGTCGCACCGTTTCACCCGGCAGTCCCACCAGACGCTTGATGTAGTTCTTTTTTGCCTCACCTGGGAAGTGGAAGACAAAGACGTCCCAGCGCTGGGGTTCCTCGAACTCGTAGGCGGACTTGCTGACCAGGATTCGATCGCCGCCGCTCGATTGGACCATCTTGGCGCGATCGAGCGTCAGCGGAGTGAAAATTGGCTCGAACTTCCCGTCGCTCGTAATCGAGCGACTCGCTTGCTCGCCGATCTTGGGATTCGTACAAGCGATGAAGCCGCACTGGGGACAGGTGGCGAGGTAGTTGTGGCCCGCGATGTAGCCGTGGTCGTCTTCTTGGCTGGTGCCGACACGATAGGGAAACTCGCAAATCGGACAGGTCACTCGCTGATGGCGACCCTGCAGCGTCGGGGCCATCGATCCGGTGGGAATGACAAACGGTTCCGCTACGAAAGTTCGAAACAACAGCGCCAGCACAATTGCGATGACGACACTCTCAACCGTCTCGCGAACGCTACGGCTTTGCAGCAATCCTTGAACGGAATGGTCGCTGGACTTAGAGCCAGCGCGCGAGGAGCGTCGCCCCACGCTTGCGTGGTCTGTTTTGGGAGAGTGTTTCGCCATGCTTGTCTGCGATTATGTGACCAAGGGAAAGGAGGAGAAGGGAATCAATCGATAATTCGCCTCACCAGGTAGTTCGTGATGACGGCCGACAATATTTGCCGGAAAGGTGGCAGGAAATTGCCTAGGCAAGAATTCGGAGAAGTATAGCGGAAATCGCTGATACTGCCTACTTGAGCCCAGGAATTCGCCGTGAACAGCGTCGGCCAGGAAACTTCCCTGGAGGATGAAACAGACGATGAAACATGATAGCTGGAGAAGACTCGTTGCCAGGTGCCGTCGTGGGCGGTCAACAAATCAGCGGCCAAGGAGGGGGCGACCAACGAGTGAGTCGGCCGCCACCAACCCGCACGCCTCGGAGCGACTGTCGAGCGAGACAGGGCTATTGTCGCCCAACACGAACCAGGTTCGCTCGGCGACATCGTAGTGGTCGCTGGCGAGGGCCGGCGAGAACCCGACCGGAGCGGTGAGATAATGGACGTCGCGCCAGACACGAATTCTCTCGATCGTCACGCCGAGAGTCGTGGCGCCGATGGCCAGCGGCGGGATCGTCGTCCAATCCTGCTCACTATTCAGTTGGTCGATGTCCCGTTCCTCACGGGCAGGATCGTTGGCATCCCGAGCGCTGTCTTCGATCGTGTGACGCATGACAACTTGATCGTCAACGGCCAATAGAATCTGACGGTCGATCGTTCCCCAATCAAGTGTGATGTTGTCGAGACTTTCTGATTGAGAGTCTGTCGAGTCGATGAGGCTACCATCGCGAAACAGCTCAATTTGTGAACTCGTCGCGTCGATCTGGAATTCATAAACGTGTGGTCGGCGCAGGACGCGCAACCGCAGCGACCCGTTACCCGTAGTCCGCAATCGGGCGGTTGCCATCACGTCCTCGACTCGATTCAGTGATCGGGAGACGTTCTGATTGACCGCGTAGTTGTCATGGATCGCGTGTGAATGAGGCGGCGCAACTTCTTCGGACGAGGATGTGGAACGATTGCTGCGTGTAAAGGCCAGCCACTGGACCGCCGACTCTTCTTGACCGGCTGTTCCAGGATTCGCGGCCTGTCGTTGATATCCCTGCTCGCACGCTTGCCACCGCGGTTCCCTCGCCGGTCCGTTTCTTTCCGCCAGTTCCTCCGGGGACCAGTTCCATTGCGACTTTCCGCTTCGAGGGCGATACCGGCTGTCATGTACAACGAGGTTAAACGAACGGGCGACCGAGAGTGGTTTTCGCGCGATAGCTCCGTTGATGTAGACGTCTCCCTCACTCAATTCGACTCGTTCGCCCGGCAGACCAACGACACGCTTGATGCGCATTCCAGCGGAAAACTCTGGACCGTGGAACACGATCGGTTCCCAGCGGTTCGGCTGGCGCCAGAGAAACGCCGAGCGATCGACCAACAGTCGGTCTCCCGGAGTAATCGGAAGAGAACGCCAGGGATTCTCAAGATGTCCACAGAGTGGGCAGGTTGCCAAGCCCGATTTATTCAGCAAAGACTCGGCGGTCGGGAACTGCCACGCACAATCCTGGCAAGTGGTCTGGCGGTGCGGTCCGAGCCACGTCTGCGACATCGAAGGTCCCGCGATCCGAAGTGGTCGAATGAGGCCATCGACAAGCCAGGCGCGAACGATTGTCGCGGCCACGATCAACAGCAGGAGGATCTCGACCGGCCTCCGCCACATGGCTCACCTCGGGGTCATGGAGAGCTTACCCTCCCGCTTTATTCTTGTCGCGCTTCGTCGACGACAATTTCTTCGTGTGGACAACCGGTGTCGACGCTTCACGCCTCAGGACGCTCCGCCGTACGAGCAACTGAAAACTGTCCCGTTCTTTGCCACCTAGACCGATCGCCTTGCCGCTGAGCAACTGGGATCCAAACGTCAACACATGGACGTGATGTCCTTGATCGGCCAGGCCGGGAGAACGGAGGAACCAACGGTCTTTCTTCGGAACTCGCTGGGGCACGCCCAGCCCCCCCTCGCCAATATAGACGATTCCGGTCGGATCTTGCTTGTCACCGCGAATCGGCACGGTCCGCTTAATGTTGTGTCCATCGGCTTCACAGACCAAGTCGACATCGTATTTCTCAAACAAAGGCACCCAATGTTGTTTCGCGGAACTCGGTCGCTTCACGGCCGGATAGGCGGGACGATGGTATTGTACCACGACAAACCGATCCTTCTTCCGGGCGGTTTCCAGTTCGCTTTCCAGCCACTTCTTCTGTTCACCCCCGGCGCTGATCTCCGTGTTCAGCGTAACGAGCCGGACTTGAGGACCGACGTTGATGGCGAAGTAGTTGTTGTCGCCGCTGGGAAATCCGAATGTCTCCTCGAACAGCACGCCGTGATCGTGATTGCCTCGGGCCGGCACGATCGGTAGCAGGCGTCCATCGCGGCCGGTCGTCAGCTCATGATCACTCATCCATTGTGTCCACTGATTGAAGCTCGATCCAGTGTTCACGTAGTCGCCACCGTGCGCGAAGCAAACGATCGAAGGGTTTCTCTCGGCCAGACTGGCAATCAGTCGGTTGACCTTGCGGCGTTCCGCGGGGTCGGAGCGAGAGTCACCTCCAAAAATCAGGCTCATGGGACCGTCTTCGGCCGAGGCGGTGCGAAACCAGAAATCGGGTGATCGGACGGAATCGCTTTCCAGCGTGACTTCGTAGCGCGTGTCGGGCTGCAAGTCTTCGAGCGTCACGTGGTGATAGTAAGACTGTTTGTCGCTTGAGCTATAGGCGCCATTCCGTCCCGCCGGAATCGCACGACTCGTTCCACTGGACGAACTGAGATGAAGGACGTTCTTCTTGGTCGAAGCCTGAGTGCTCCAACAAACGCGCGCAGATGAAGTGGGGTCACTGGTCCAAACCAACCGCCACTGAAAAGGCTGGGACGGCGAACTTGGTTGTGTGCCGACGAGTTCTCTTGCCTCACTGCTGTTGCTGGAGAAGACGAACCAACTTGCCAACAGCAGAGTGGTCGCAAGAACGAATCGCAGGGATGTTAATTTTTCGTGAATTTCAGCCACCGTCGCCAATCTCCTCGACCAAACCACAGAAATATCAATTGTATGTGAAGACGCGTCGCCGTGCTGGAACGGAGCAGTCGAGTTTTCCCGCTATTTTTCAGCGTTTTCTCGACGCGCCAGCTTCTGGATAGATCGTGTGTAACGAAAATAGAAGAGGACCGCCAGGGGCAGACAATAGTTCCCGCTACGGATGGCGACTTCAAAGTGACTCGACATGCCACTGTGAACGACACGACTGTAGGCGGTGATGATTCCCCACAGCGCCATGTAGATAGCTACCGAGCGCCATTGTCGTGCTAGTACCAAGATGGCCGCCGCGACATCAAGCCAGCCGATGATGGTCAACAGGCGAGTCACGGCAACTTCGGAAGCCTCCCACCCGATCAATGAACTGCCGGCCACCAGTAAGTAGTCGATGAAGTCCTTTTGTCCATAGATCGCCTTCAGGCCATGGGCGAAAAAAGTGACCGCCACCGTCAAACGCAACAGCCACATCGCGGTATGAAAACGCTTCGCCGAGACGACTTCTCCACCTCGGGGCAAGAGTAAACCGAGCAATACGGGAATCATCCAACGAGCGCTTTGTTCCACAGGCAGCAAGTCATTGAATCGCTCGCCAGTTCCGCGGTACCAGGCGGCCCATACGAGGATCAGTTGCACGAGCAGAATCAAGCCCAAGAGCAGGCGCTGCAGAAGACCGCCGATTTTCCACAGCCGATTTTCTTCGGACACCCTGAGCAGTCCGAGCCTTTGCATCAGAGCCGTGGCCAAAGGCGCGATAAACAGCGTTAAACCGACAACCAGCCAACCTTCGACAAGTAGGTCGTCCAGGTATTGTGCTGTATCTTGCGGCCACTCGCGGTCGTACAGCAGGTAGTTGAAGAGTGGCGACTCGATCTCGTACTGGGAGTAAAGGTACTGTGAAGCGATCCCCACCGCTTGAATCGCAATGGCCAGGCGCAGGATCCAGACAATCTGCCGGGCAACGGCGGCGTGGGAGACGGTTTCCCGCGAGTCGGCGGCGGGCAACAATTCTGAGGGGACCATGACTCTCGAATCCGGCCTGAGCGGGGGGCTGGCCGCGAACTGATTTACCGCCTGAGACGCCTGCACGAAAAGAGAAAGCGCTACTTGTCGCCGCCCGTTTCCAACACCGCCAGGAAGGCCTTTTGTGGGATGTCGACACTGCCCACCGATTTCATCCGCTTCTTGCCTTCCTTTTGTTTGGCCCACAGTTTTCGCTTTCGGCTGATGTCACCACCGTAGCACTTGGCGGTTACATTCTTGCGCATCGCGGAGATGGTTTCTCGGGCGATAATGCGTGTGCCGATGGCCGCCTGGAGTGGAATCTCGAACATGTGGCGACTGATTTCTTTCCGTAGTTTCTTCACGACTGCCCGACCTCGAGCATCGGCATCTCGACGATCGCAGATGATGCTCAGGGCATCGACCCGCTTGCTGCCGACGAGAATATCGAGTCGCACCAGATCGGCTGGCTGGTAACCGGTTACCTCATAGTCCATGGTGCCGAAGCCGCGGGTGGCACTCTTCAGCTTGTCGTGCATGTCGTAGATCACTTCGGCCAGGGCGATGTCGTAGATCAACATGGCTCGCGTCGGCGAGAGATACTCGGTGCGGATGTACTTGCCGCGGCGATCCTCGCAGATCTTCATCGCCGGGCCAATCGCTTCGGTTGGCAGCACCAGACTCACGCGGACTATCGGCTGGCGAAATTCTTCAATTTCGCCAGCGTCGGGAACATCGCCCGGGGTGTGGATTTCAACCGTGTCTCCTTCCTTTGTGACAATTTCGTAGGTCACGTTCGGGGCGGTCTGCACCAGGTCGAGATCCGATTCCTGTTCGAGTCGCTGCTGTACGATTTCCATATGCAAGAGGCCCAAGAAGCCGCAACGAAAACCAAAGCCGAGCGCGTCGCTGGTCTCCGGTTCGAACTCGAAACTGGGATCGTTGATGGCCAGCTTGTTGAGCGCCTCGCGCAGCTCCTCGAAATTCTCGCCGTCGGAAGGGAACAGCCCGCAATAGACCATCCGCTTCGGCTCTTGATATCCTTCCAGCGGCTCCGCGGCGTTGTCGCCGGAGGTGCTCACCGTATCCCCGATGTGGACGTGACCCAATTCCTTGATGTTACAAATCAAGTAGCCGACCTGACCGGCCTGCATCGAATTGCAAGGCGTGCGTTGAGGCATGAACTGCCCCAATTCCAAAACCTCGTGGGTTGTGTCCGCTCGCAGGAACTTAATCTTCTGCCCCTTGGTTACCTTGCCCTGCATAATTCGAATGTAGGTGATCGCGCCGCGGTACTCGTCGTAATGGGAGTCGAAGACCATTGCTTGCAGCGGCGCTTTGGGATCGCCTTCTGGGGGCGGCACCCGGTCAATGACGGCGCCTAAGATCTCGTCGATACCTTCGCCCGTCTTCGCGCTACAGCGAAGGACTTCTTCCCGATCGATCGCCAGAGTGTGTTCAATCTGTTCGGCCACTTCATCCGGCCGCGCGTGAGTCAAGTCGATCTTGTTGAGTACCGGAATGATCGACAGGTCATGTTCCATGGCCGAATACATATTGGCCACCGTCTGCGCCTCGACGCCCTGAAAGGCGTCGACCAACAACAGCGCCCCCTCACAGCAAGCCATCGAGCGTGAAACTTCGTAATGAAAATCGACATGGCCGGGTGTGTCGATGAGGTTCAACTCGTACTCTTCTCCGCCATGTTGGTGCATCATCGAAACGGCGCGAGCCTTGATCGTGATGCCTCGTTGGCGTTCCAGTTCCATATCGTCGAGCATCTGTTCGCTCAGTTCACGCTCCGCCACGGTGCCAGTCTGTTGCATGAGGCGATCGGCCAGCGTGCTCTTGCCGTGGTCGATGTGCGCGATGATCGAAAAGTTGCGTATATTCTTGGCGTTCATAAGGCGTGCGGTATTCGGACTGTGGGATGGCGCTGGGTGGGATCACAATCCTTTTGAGGCGACATCTCTCGTTTCTCTGTTTCTCTCAATTTTGTTGGGCCCCGGCGGGTCGTCTGAGCTCTAGTCGTGATGATGCGCAATGCGAGCCAGACCGGCGGCGCCGACATAACCCGCGTCGCCTCCCAGCGAGGCGTAATCGATCGTGACGTGGTTCACCACCACCGGGAAAGCTCGCTGCCGAACCTCTTCACGAACACCAGCCAGAAACTGACGACCGATTTCGTTGTCGTGTCTGCCGAACGTCATGGCTCCTCCCAGAAGCACCGCGCCCGGATCAATTGTATGCAGTAGTGTGACAATGCCGATGCCCAAATAACGAGCGGTTTCCAGGATGATTTCCAATGCCAGCTCGTCACCGCGCTCCGCCTCATCGGCCAGCATCAAAGTGGTGAGCGACTCACCCCCTTCCACGCGCTCGGAGAGTCGGCTGCGGCGACCGGCGGCAAGGGCCTCCTTGGTCCGCGCCACAACCGCGGTCGCGCTGGCATAGGCTTCCAGATGGCCTGGCTGTCGACAGGAACAGAGACGGGCGTCGTCACCGCAGTCGATGATGATGTGGCCGCACTCCGCGCCGTGACTTGTTTCGCCATCGATCGACTTGTCACCGATAATGATACCACCACCGATCCCGGTGCCGAGCGTCAATAAGATCATACTTTGGTATTGCTTGCCGCTGCCGATCCAATACTCTCCAAAGGCGGCGGCGGCCGCGTCGTTCGCATAGGTGACCGGTCGGCCCGTCTGTTCCGAAACACGATCCCGAATCGGAAAATTGTGCCAGCCAGGCAAATTTACCGGATCGAGCAACATGCCGCGTTCGATGTCCATCGTGCCAGGTGTCGCTAATCCCACTCGAGCGATTTGATTGATGCTCACCTCCGCCTGATCGGCGGCAGCTCGCACCGCATCGCCCATCCGCTTTGTGCCCTCCTCCGGTCCCGCATCGATTTGACTCGGAACACTGATGTAGGCCAAAGATCGACCCTGATTGTCGACAAGCCCGACTTTGATGTTGGTTCCACCAAGGTCAATGCCCGCGAACAGCGGCGGCTCCGATTCGGGCGCGGAGATGGAGGTACGGGGATCGGGCATGGTAGAACTGGATTGTCGCGTCGTACGATAGGACTCGGAGTGGAGCGTGGTACGTCTAGGTAACAGGCGGGTCGCAGGAGACGCGTACTGCGAAGCCGCCGGAGGCGAGAACGCGGGTAGGACAGGCCCTGGAGCCCGTTGGCGCAAGCTACCAATATACGCGTTCTGGCCATCCCACGCGAGATGATCTGGCCCGGTAGCCCCGCCTTCGGGAGAGACCGACCCGGCGTCGCTTCCCACCCCTCAGCTCCCTTTCAGGAGCGGGCCAGTGGTCCGCTAATCGTCATCATCGACCGCTTGGCCACGCAACTCGGTCGAGGAGATATCGTCACGGAAGTCATTCTCCGACACCGCTTGGCAGAGATTCGCCAGTTGGGCAGGCAGCGTCAAATCACTGAGCGATACAAATCGCTCTCTCTCTTCGCGGCCGAACACCAGGAATCGGCAACCGGCCTTGGTTATCCGGTCGATCACCTCACCGACCGTCATCTTCATCGATTGGTAATAATCGGGATCGGCGATCCGCCGGATGGTATCGGTACCGACAACGAATGTTGTCCCGGGAAACAGCTCCGCCTTGGCCACGAACGTCGCCGCCTTCGTGAGCCAAACCGTTTCCGTGCCTGCGAACTGTGTGAGACGATCCTCGATCTCGATAAAGTCGAGCGATGGTTTGTCGACATTCTCAATCGACAGCTCGTGCGCGATCGGACAGCCCAACACTTGACCGGCAATAGCCGCCATGCCGCGGTGCCCTGAGTGTCGCGGATCGAAGGCCCCTGGAAACAACGCCGGACAGGAAGCCTCGGGCGGGGTTCCCACGGCCACTCTTGTCTCCGCGCCGATCAATAGCTGTTGCCAGGCGACGGGCGCCGTCACTTCTCGTGATTGAAACGACTCGCTCTTAAGGAGTGGAAGTCTTAGCTGCGCCCTGACGCCGCAACCTCGTGCCACGAGATTCAATAAGAACCTGGAGACGATGCTCTCCTCTTCGGCTCGTGACCGGGCGTTCTTTTCAAGTTGCAAGGTAATCCGCTCTGTCCGAGCGGAGGTTTGCAAGGCGGCATGAATCCGATGAGCCCCACGTTTGGGACGATCGCTCGCCAAACTGGCCGTAGCGCCGACGCCGATCAATGGAAAGGTGGAGTCGGACAGCTCTTGAGCGCGCTGATACGCCGCCATAGCCATCCGCCGCGCGGTCCGTTCGCTGCAGTAGCTGTCTGGCACCGCGCCCAACCAATCGTTCATGGCGGCCGCGGCATACGGCACGCGTGCCTCTAGGACCGAGCGAGAAGCCCCGGGCACACAGAGCAACTGGCCAATGGCGGCACTGCCACCGCCAGTCATCGCCAGGACCAGCTGATGGCGGCTGTCGTGGACTGCTTGGACTAGCTCAGTAGCCGATGGGGGGGCCGGGTCGGTTCGCTCCGGGCGATCAGTTTTCTCACCATCGAGGGTCATGTCTCGATTCTAACGTGCGGGTGCACTGCCGCCCACGCTGGCTCGATGGCCGCCTTTATGGAGGGCCGGGCGGACTTCCATAGGGGTGGGAATCCGCCCTGCCGGGTAGGTTTTTCCCGGGATTTCGCTTTCCTCCCAAAAATATAATTCTTGACCGCCCAATATTTTGAGCGGGCGAGCGAATCCCCTTACGAACCGCACTCTAGGTAGATGTGCCGGAGAGCGAACCCGAGAAGCTTCGTCGTTTAGGTACCCGAACAGGTCGCGGTACGCGAGAGGTGCCAGAGTTCGCCTTCATGTTAGTTGTAAACGGAGGATAGAGTCATGTGTAAGAAGTTGATTTACACAGCTGGTGGTCTGGCGATCGTAAGTGTATTCCTGTTCGGTCGCGATGCGGCAAGCTATGTAGCCACGTCGGTCGGCTGGGTCAAAGACTCAGTCAAAGAATCGGTGCCGGTCGAGTTCGAGATCGATCGAGCGCGGAAGATGGTCGCCAAACTGGTGCCCGACATCCAACGCAGCATGCACGTGATCGCCAAGGAAGAGGTCGAAGTCGAGCGTCTCGAGAAGGAAATCGCCAAATCCGCAGAGCGACAGGCCAAGCAGAAGAAGCAGATCGTGAGGCTCGAGAACGATTTGCGAAGCGAACGGGATGTCTATCGGTATTCCGGTCGCGAGTTCACGATCAAGCAGGTCAAGCACGACCTGGCGAATCGCTTCGAGCGATTCAAGACGCATGACGCCACGCTGAACAGTCTCCGTGACATCCACTTGGCGCGGACCCGCAGCTTGGAAGCAGCCAGACAGAAGCTGGCAGGGATGCAAGCCGCCAAGCGACAGCTTGAAGTCGACGTCGAGAACCTCGATGCGCGACTGAAGATGGTCGAAGTGGCTCAAACGGCCAGCGAACTGAACGTCGACGACAGCCGTCTTGGTCGTGCCAAGGATCTGATCGCGGAACTCCGCAGCCGCTTGGAAGTGGCGGAACGGGTAGTGAACAGCGAAGGGACGTTCCAGGGTGAGATCCCCTTGGACGAGTCGAATCACGACGACATCGCCGATCATGTCGCGGAGTACTTCCACGAGGATGGAATTGCCCCCGAGAAAAGACTGGCGGAACTGACGCCATAAGTCAGGATGTTTACCGGGTACCGCGCCGGGCCAGCTAAAATGGCTGGCCTGGTCGGTGCCCTCGCTGCCAACGGGGCGTTTGTCCGTGGCCCGGGGCAGGTGGGTTGAGGGATACACCCACAAGAGTAGGTGTGTCGGACTCGCCAGGCCACGGACTTTTTAATATTTGGATACGAGTTATAAAGGGAAGGGGATGTGCGATGGTGGCCAGCTTTTCCCACTACGCCGCGCCCAGCACGATCCATAACCATCCGCCAGATTATTCGGCGGCACTGCGGTCGACAATGAAGCATACGGGCGAGCAACATTTTGTCATCTGGATCGACGCGGTTGGCGGCTACTTGGTTTGTCGCGGCGACCAGATTCATCTGGGCCAGGCCTGCCCTGGCAACCGGGTCGACGTACCGATTCAAGCCGACATCTCCCGTCGCCACGCTTCAATTCGTCGCGACGAGGACGGCTACTTGCTGCTCCCGATCGCCCGAGTACTACTCGACGGAAAATTGGTGACGGTGCCGACGCCACTGGCCGACGGTCAAGTGATCGACTTGGGAGGGGCTGTGAAATTGGAATTTCGCCTGCCGCATCCTCTCAGCGCGACCGCTCGGCTGACCCCGGTCAGTCGTCATCGCACCCGGCCACCGGTCGACGGAGTCTTGCTGTTGGCCGATTCGTGCGTGATCGGTCCAACCCACAGTTGCCACGTAGTCGCCCGGCAAATGACGGGTGAAGCCGTGTTATTCGAGCAGGAGGGACAATTGCGATTTCGCGGTCCCGGGCCGGTCTCGATCGACGGCGTGGAATGGGAGAATCAAGGGCCGGTCACCGAGCAGTCGAGGATCTCGGGGACCGATTTTTCGCTCAGCCTGGAAAGCCTTTAGAATAGTAGAATAGAAACTCTATGGGGGCGACCCAGTAAGGGACCGCGTCGCGGAGACACCGATGGCCGTCAGCCTGGAAGCTCAAGACAGTATCATGAACCTGCACACCGCCGAACAGGACGATCGTGACGCCGCCGCCGAGCAGGCCGTCGCGCGACCACGACGGGGCGAGGGCGGGCAGAAATTTACCTATCCCAGCGGTTCCAAACCGCTCTCCGGTTACACGATCAAGCGGGGCATCGGTCAAGGCGGTTTTGGTGAGGTCTATTACGCGGTCAGCGATGGCGGCAAGGAAGTCGCGCTCAAATTAATCCGCCGCAGCCTGGACGTCGAACTTCGCGGCGTGGCTCACTGCTTGAATCTCAAACACCCGCATCTTCTCGATCTGCACGACATCCGTACTGACGAGCATGATGATCATTGGGTCGTGATGGAGTTTGTCACCGGGGATTGCCTGGAAGACTTGATCACCGATCATCCCCAGGGAATGCCGGTCTCCGAGGTCACGGCCTGGATGCACGGCGTGGCGGCCGGCGTCGGGTACCTCCACGAGTGCGGGATCGTTCATCGCGATCTCAAGCCGGGGAACATCTTCTCCGACCAGGGGCTCGTCAAGGTGGGTGACTATGGACTCTCCAAGTTTATCTCTTGCAGTCGTCGTAGCGGTCAGACAGAGAGCGTCGGCACGGTCCACTACATGGCCCCGGAAATCGCCAATGGGCGCTACGGCAAGGAAATCGATGTCTATGCACTCGGCGTGATGCTCTACGAGATGCTCACCGGACAAGTTCCTTTTGAAGGCGAAAGTGTCGGTGAGGTGTTGATGAAGCATCTCACCGCCGAGCCCGACCTTTCTTGCCTGAATGAGCCTTATCGATCGATCGTCGGCAAGGCGATGGCCAAGGACCCGCAACAACGCTACGCCTCGGCCGCTGAGTTGGTGGCCGCCCTGCCGCCCGCGGCGCCGGGAACTTCGCGCGTGCACAACGCCGTCCGCGTCGCGCCCCGACCGATTGAAGCGGTCGAGGTCGGTGCCCCATCGGTTAAGTCGGTTGGCGACCGACCACCGCGATTGCCCGAAGCGGAAGTCGCGGCAGCATCGGCAGCGAGCGACGCCGGGGTCGCGTATCAGGAGGAGCCGATCGCTGAATTTGTCATGTCGACGTTCGGCCAGCTAAGCCATGCCTGGAACAATCACGTCAACACGCCGGCCAAAATCATCCTCATCGTGCTGGGCATCTGGTTGCTTCCGGCCATCGGTGGCCCACTGCTCTCCGGATTGTTCTTCTTTGGGGCCATTTATGCCGTCTACCGGCTGGTCTGGGAGTTGGTCGTCTGGTGGGCCGAACCGAAGGGGGAATCGGGGAAGTCCCACAAGGAGACCATCTATGAGAGACCGCCGATCGAACCAGTCGCCAGTACTGCCTCATCGACCGGTTCCCGACCACAGATCTCTCCGCAACGCGCTCGTCGTCGTCGCCGTTGGCGTCAGCAGACGCTGCCGGTGTTGCCGCCGCGATCGCCCCGCGAGCGATTTACTGAACTCTTGGGCTCCATGTCTCTGGGAGCGGTTGTCTGTCTTGTGATGTGTCTGGTGTTCTCGCTATTACTGGGCAACTTGGCCCCCGACCGTTACACCTGGCTGGCGGTTGTCAGCATTGCCGGAACCTGGGGCGTGCTGGTCCTATCCAAGTTGTGGGAGGGCAACCAGGGCGAGCCGGCCTTGCGGCGATTCTGGATGCTGGTCATCGGGCTGCTCTTGGGAATGATCGCCTTTGGCGCACAAGAACTGCTGTTGGTGCAACTACCGCACATGTTCGAGGTGGAACCGTTCTTCGTTTCTATTCCGGACAATGCCAGTGCGACCCACTCGCTGCTCTCGTACTTGACCTATTTCGGGTTCTTGATGCTGGTCATTCGTTGGTGGCGGCTGGCCGACCCCTTGCGAAAATCTCGGGTCAGTTTGTGGACCACGGCGGTGGCGATCACCTTCTCCATCGCCCTCTATCTGCTGTGGCCCTTCCCCCAGGATTGGGTTGTGTTGGCCCAGCCTTGGGGATTCATGACGGCCGCCACGATCGCGATCGCCGTGCAGCTCTCCAGCCCCTGGTACGATCCGCAACAAGCCTCTGCTCCGGCGGACATGTAGGGGGGCGATGCGATGATCATGGAGTCTGTTGCCACTCTAACCGGCATGGCCATCACGGCATTCTTGCTGTTCATGCTGTTCGTGTTCGTCGCCGGGTCTCTGCTGTTCGTCTTCATCCTTGCCGGACCACGCGGGCGTCAGAAGATTCGCACCGCCGTGCTTTGCATGCTGGCCGTCGGCGGTGTCGCGATATTCGTTCTCTTTCTTGAAAGCAAACGGTACGAATTCGACGCGGGAGCACGTAAATTTGAAGCTGTGCCGCCTTCGCATTCGACGGAAGATCTGCCAGAGTCGGCAGGAGAACGAGAGCGGCAGTTCGACGCCCCGCGCGGCCGATCGCGAGCTCCGCGGGAGGCCAGACTGGCGGACGAGAAATCAACTGCTGCTGACGGAGCGCCCCTGGCTGTCGAGGCCTCCACGAAAACGAATCTTCCCGATTGGGTAAGCGATCCGCCTGCATCGACGGCGGAGGTTCACCGCCGGGTACTCGAAGCGGGGCCCTGGTCGACCGATTTGGAATGCCAGAACGACATGGATGAGCAGCTGACCGAAGCGGCGGCGGCCTACTTGGTCGAACGCATACCACACGGCAACCGACAGCTGGTCAACATTTCACCGCAGTTCATGCGTAAGAATGTGGTGGCCGACACCTATCTGAAAAGCAAGGAATCGCCGGCGTTGGATGGACAAAAAATGCACACGCTCTATCACTTGCTCGAATTCGATCAGCGGGTCGACGCGGAGCTAGCCGACCAAGCCCGACAGGCCACGATTGAAAGCCGGCTGATCTACGCCGGCTTCTCGCTGGCCAGCCTGCTCGCATTGGTCACCGCCGGCTTCGGCTACTTGCGACTCGACGCGGTGACCGATGGCAAGTACAAACGTCGCCTGCAGGCGGGTGTTGGCGGAGTCGTGGTGGTCGTGGCGGCCGCCGGCTGGTTATTGAGTGAAATGGTAGTTCTTGGTTAGTCTTCCACAGACACGTTTGACGAACCCCGCAGCCCCCAGGTAGCAATCATTCGATGAGTCCCGCATCCGCAAGTGACCAACTCCTGGTTCGCCAGATTCGCGATGGCGACCAGGACGCCTGGCAGGTCCTCATCAGTCGTTTTGAGGGCCGGCTACTGGCCTTCGTCGAGAGCCGCATCGGCAATCGGGCTGCCAGCGAGGATGTCGTCCAAGAGGCCTTGATCGGGTTCCTGACGAGCCTGCCAAACTTCGACGAAGCGCGACCCCTGGAGGGTTATCTCTTCTCGATCGCCTCACACAAGCTGACCGATCATCTTCGCCGCGAAGGTCGCCGGCCCACACTTCCGCTGGCCACTGCCGGCAGCCGCAGCGATTGGGAGGTGCCTGATCGGTCTCGCGCCGTGAGCAGTATGGCCCGCAGCGGCGAACGCCGCGCTTTGGAAGCCGACGCCGTAGCGCTGGCTATGCGGGAAGTTCTGGACCACTGGCGGGGAAAAAACGACTGGACGAAGGTCAAGTGTTTGGAACTTCTGCTGGTCCGCGGATTGGCCAACAAAGACACCGCCGCCACGCTGACTTTGAGCGAGCAACAGGTGGCCAACTTCAAGTTCGATTTCCTGGCCCGCATCCGGAAGGCGATTCGTCGGCAAGATCTCAATCCCGACGTGTTCCCAGAATTATCACCCTCCGCCGGGTAATGACAGCCGACGAATAACAGCTAACAACCAGGAATGAGCGGAGAGAGGTGTCAGCGGACGACGGACACCTGGCATCCTGAAACGCAGAGACAACCACTCATGAGCCGAGCCGAACACATCACGGACCTGGAACTGGAAGCCTATCTCGACGAAGCCCTGCCTGCGAGTCGGACCGCCGAGATCGAAGAGGTGCTAACGGCGGAGCCAAGACTCTCGGGTCGCATCTCCCAGCTAAACGCTCAACGCGACGCGGGCATTCACACGCTGGGTGAAATCTGGCGTCGACGACGTCTGACCTGTCCGACACGTCAGCAGTGGGGCAGCTACCTGTTGGGCGTTCTGCCCGATGCGATGGCCGAGTATTGCAAATTCCATGTCGAGTCGGCCGGCTGTCGGATCTGCTTGGCCAATTTGCAGGATCTACGGACACAACAATCGGAGGCGGCGGAGCAGGCCGACCAACGGCGGCACAAATATTTTCAGTCGAGTGCCGGTTATCTCAAGGGCTGAGCCGCCGGTCCTCTCTCGATCGTCGGGCAAGAGGTCGTAACCACGCCATCGCATGCATCTTACGTCGTTCGCCCGCTGGCGAGGGGTCTTATCTCATTGACCCGTTTCGATGGCATCCATTAGACTGGGTCGATTCGATTCTGTAGTCGGGTACGCGAGTATGCGGTAAGCAGTCGGCAGGCTGGCTGCTCCCAAAAACCCGCACGGTGGCGACGGCACCCTGGCCAAGAAGGCCCAGGCGAGTGCCTCGGTGTCTTGACCGATTCCAAAGAACAAATCAATCGCTGAGCGTGTAGCTACAGCGCCATTCATGATGGCGGCCGCCCATGGCCTGGCCGCGATGACAGACAGCAGGAGACGGTGGTAATCGATGTCGGTGACAACGACCAATATTGACCAGCTTTCAATCAATACAATTCGCACCTTGTCGATGGACGGAGTGCAGGCCGCCAACAGTGGCCACCCCGGCACTCCCATGGCCCTGGCGCCGGTCGCCTATGCCCTCTGGAACGACGTGTTGCGATACGATCCGGCCGCCCCCGCTTGGCCAGCCCGCGATCGATTCGTGCTCTCGGCCGGCCACGCTTCGATGTTGCTCTATTCCCTGCTGCATGTGGCGGGTGTGGAAGCGGTCGATGAGCAGGGAAAATCACTAGGGCGTCCGGCGATGACGCTCGATAATTTGCGGAATTTCCGCCAAATGGAGAGTCCCTGTGCGGGACATCCCGAGTTTGGCGAGGCTGCCGGCATCGAGACCACCACGGGACCTTTGGGCCAGGGGGTCGGCAACAGCGTCGGCATGGCGATGGCAGCCAAGTGGTTGGCCGCCACCTACAATCGGCCCGGCTTCGACCTGTTTGGCTTCAATGTTTATGCCATTTGTGGTGACGGAGACTTGATGGAAGGGCTGTCCAGCGAAGCGGCCTCGCTGGCCGGTCACCTCAAGCTGTCGAATCTTTGCTGGATCTATGACGACAACGAAATCACCATTGAGGGCGACACCGAGCTCGCTTTCAGCGAAGACGTGGCCCAGCGCTTCGCCGGCTTCGGCTGGAACGTCCTGCGAGTCGACGACGCCAACGACCTCGATGCCTTGCGGCAGAGCTATCGGAGCTTCTTGGCGGAGGAAGAGGGCCCGACACTGATTATCGTTCGCAGCCAAATCGGTTACGGGGCCCCCAACAAACAAGGCACCCACGGCGCCCACGGAGCTCCCTTGGGCGAGGAGGAAATCCGCTTGACCAAGCAGGGTTACGGCTGGCCTGAAGACGAGAAATTCCTGGTCCCAGCTGAGGTGCTGGCCCACTTCCGCGAGGGGCTCGGAGCCCGTGGCGCGGCCGACCGCGCAACCTGGGAAGAACAATTCGCCGATTACGAGTCGCAACACCCGGATGCCGCCGCTCAGCTCCGCATGCTCCAGCAGCGTGACTTGCCGGCCGACTGGGACGCCGAACTCCCGACCTTTGAACCAGACGCCAAGGGAGTCGCTACGCGGATCAGTTCCGGAAAGGTCCTCAATGCCCTGGCCGCCCAGATTCCCTGGTTCCTGGGAGGCTCGGCCGACCTGGCTCCCTCCACCATGACCCTGCTCACCGGCGACGGAGAGAGCGACTTTTCGGCGGCCGACTACTCCGGTCGCAATTTCCGCTTCGGCATTCGGGAACACGCCATGGCGGCCGCAGCCAACGGCTTGTCGCTGTCAGGCTTGCGGCCTTACGCGGCCACATTTTTTGTGTTCACCGACTACATGCGGCCCTCCATGCGACTCTCCGCCATCATGCACCAGCCGGTGCTCTACGTGCTGACCCACGATTCGATTGGATTGGGTGAAGATGGACCGACCCACCAGCCGGTCGAGCACCTGGCCGCCGTCCGCGCGATTCCCCGGCTGATCACCATGCGGCCGGGCGATGCCAACGAGGTGACGGAGGCGTATCGTGCCGTGCTGCCGATCAACGATCGACCGGCGGCAATGGTCCTCACCCGACAGGCGCTACCGACGCTCGATCGCACCAAATTTGCTAGCGCCTCCGGGGTGGCCCGCGGCGGTTACGTCCTGGCCGATGCCCCAGGCGGAAAACCCGAAGTGATTTTGATCGGCACCGGCAGCGAACTGGCCATCGCGCTGGAGGCGTATGAGCAGCTCACCGCCGCAGGTGTTCAGGCCCGACTGGTCAGTCTCCCGTCCTGGGAGCTGTTCGACGAACAGGACCAGGACTACCGCGATGAGGTCTTGCCACCGAGCGTGACGGCCCGCGTGGCGGTCGAGGCGGGCATCTCCCAAGGCTGGGAGCGTTATGTCGGCCCGATATCTACGCAGAAGGGTCGTGGCGGTCGATTCGTCGGCATGCAAGACTTTGGCGCCTCGGCACCGCTCAAGGAATTGTTTCAGCACTTCGGGATTACGACCGAGGCAGTCGTGGCGGCGGCTCGAGACGCCATCGGTTAGCCGACTCCCTGTTCCAGTTCTCCGCGGGATGAGTCTCGGTCACGGGAAAGTTCGACCGTTGGCCCCTGGTCCGCTCGGTCTCGATGATTCCCAGCCAATTTCGTGCTGCCCGGAGCCGGTCGGCCAATGCGGGCCAAAGGTTTCTGCGGTTGCCCGCCAATTCTCCATTCTGCCCCCTTTCTGTCTTGTCGGCTCTCATACGCACCGCGTAAAACCAAAGTCAGACAGAGCGCCGCGCATCACCTCCGTGCCGCTACTGGAGCTGCAGGCGAGTGAGTCGAAGGAGTCCGCATGGTCAAGCGAGAAAACCACTACGAAGCGGCCTTCGAGGCCTATCTTCGCCAGCAGCGGCTCCCCTATGTGGCGGTCGACGAGGCGAAGCGGAGCCGACTCTCGGACCGGTCGCTCAAGAGTCTCGATTTCATCGTCTCCCGCGAGCGGGTGATCGGTTCACAAGTCGCGGGCGAGGATCTTCCGGTCGAACTGGCCGATCGCTCGCGAGATGACGATTTTCTGCCGCGTGGTTTTGAGTCCCATGACTTCATCAAGGACGACATCGCAGGAGGCAGCGGGCCAGGCGGTCTCGCCGACCGATGGGGAGTCGTCGAGGAGCGAGAGGCCGCGGTCGCTGCCCCGCCGGCAGCGGCCTTGGGAAGGCCCTCGCAGACCCACGGAACCATCTCCTGGCTGATCGATGTCAAAGGTCGCCGTTTCCCCTCTGGCGGTCGACAGAGGCAGTACTGGAAGAACTGGTCGACGCGAGACGATCTGATCAGCCTCCATCGCTGGCAGAATATCTTTGGGCACTCCTCTCGGGCCCTGTTTGTCTTCGCCTACAACATCTGGGGAGATCGCTCGCCGTTGCCGGCCGAGCAGTTGTTCTCGTTTCGCGGTGGGCTGTATGGCTTCGTCGGCATCGAATTAGCGGACTATGTCCGCTGGGCGCGGCCGATCTCCCAGGCCTGGGGGACGTTGGCCATGCCGAGTCATGCCTTCCGCCAACTGGCGGCCCCGCTGGAGCGGTTCTTCCTGACAGGGCAACCTGCGTGCGAGTCGTCTTGCCAAATGACGTCGGCCCGGCCAACGCCGTGAGTCGCCGAGAGCGACAAAAAAACCGCCACGCGATCCCAATGGCTCGCGGGCGGTTGAATTTTCTCATCGGCTATCGGCCGAGTGCTCGATAGGCGGGGCTTAGAAAATGCCCAGTGCCGTCAGGCTGTAGCGGACGATCAGACCGGCGGCCACCACGCTGACCATGCTCATCAGCTTGATCAGAATGTTCAGGCTCGGACCGCTGGTATCCTTGAACGGATCCCCCACCGTGTCACCGACGACCGCCGCCTTGTGAGCTTCGGTTCCCTTTCCGCCATGGGCTCCCGCTTCGATGAACTTCTTGGCGTTATCCCAGGATCCACCCGCATTGGCCATGAAGATCGCCACACAGAATCCACAGGTGAGCGTGCCGACCAACAGTCCCATCACACCCCCGACACCGAGGACCAGGCCGGTCGCAATCGGCAGGATGAGACCCAACAGCGAGGGCAGGATCATTTCCCGCTGGGCCGCCTTGGTACTAATCGCCACTGGCTCGGCATAGTCGGGCGTTTCGGAGCCGTCCATAATGCCCGGCTTCTCGCGGAACTGGCGCCGCACCTCTTCGACCATGCCTTGGGCCGCCCGTCCGACTGCCTTCATGGTCATGGCACAGAAGGTGAACGTTGCCATGCATCCCAGGAAAACACCCACCAGCACCTTGGGATTCATCAGGTTGGCTTCGTAAAACGTCATGTAGTCCAGCAACGACGCGTCCTTCGTGTTGACCAGATCTCCCACACCCTTGTCTCCCTCACCCTTGAACTTGAATGTAGGAACCGTGGCGCCGCTCTCACTCGGGGATTCCTTGATAAAGGCGCTAACATCGGAGCCAATTTCCATTTCTGTAATTGACTTACCATCGACGTAGTTGTCCTTATGACGTCGATCACCCGGCATTCCCATGACGCTGATCACCGAGCCCGGGATCACGTCGCCCTTCTCGTTCTTGATCTCGTCCTGATTCTTCTTGACGTAGACGCCCGGCGAAATCTTATAGAACTTGTCCTTTTCGATCTCGGGAGCGACAGCGACGGCCTCGGTCCAATAGTCGAAGCCGATGCGGACCTCTTCGATATAGGCGGCCATCAGAGCTAAGGCGGTTAGTGCGGCCGAACCGATGGCAAAACCCTTGCCGGTTGCGGCCGTGGTGTTTCCTAGCGAATCGAGGGCGTCGGTACGCTCACGAACGATCGGCTCCAAGCCGGCCATTTCGGCGTTTCCACCCGCGTTGTCGGCGATCGGGCCGTAAGCATCGGTGGCCAGCGTGATACCCAGCGTGCTGAGCATGCCGACCGCGGCGATGCCGACGCCGTACAGACCGAGCGAGAAGTAGCTGACGTTGCCAAAGTTCCAGCCGTTGGCGAAACCGAAAGCCGAGATGGTGCCGATGCAGACGATGATCACCGGGAACCAGACGCTCATCATGCCGTCGGCCACACCGCCGATGATGATGGTGGCCGGTCCAGTGACCGCTTGATCGGCCAGCTTCTTGGTGGGCGTGAATTCATCGCTGGTGGAGTACTCGGTCCACTTTCCGATCAACCAACCGGCCAGCAGTCCGACCACAATGCTCAACGCCACGCCCGGAAGCTCAAAGCCTCCCAGGGCGATCGTCGTCCCCGTCGTCTTCGGCATCAACCAGTAGGAGAGGCCGATGGCCGCGATGATGATCAGCATCGTGGAGAGGTTGATTCCCTTGGCCAAGGCGTGCAGTAGGTTCTTCTGGGAGGCTCCTTCTTCGGTGCGGACCATATAGATACCGACGATCGATAGCAGGATACCGACGCCAGCGATGATCATTGGCAGGAACAGGGCCGACATCTGAGCAGTGTAAATCGACGATTCCGTCGCTTCTCCTGGCACCAAGACGCCCGACGCGAAGGCCGCCACACCCAAGGCGGCGGTTGCCAAAATCGAACCGCAGTACGACTCGTAAAGGTCGGCACCCATGCCGGCCACGTCGCCCACGTTGTCGCCGACGTTGTCGGCAATCGTGGCCGCGTTTCGCGGATCGTCTTCCGGAATGTTCTGTTCGACCTTGCCGACCAGATCGGCACCGACATCAGCCGCCTTGGTGAAGATACCGCCACCGACGCGGGCGAACAGAGCCTGAGCACTGGCTCCCATGCCGAAGCAGAGCATCGTCACGGTGATCTCGCTGAGATCCTCAATTCCAAAGATCCAGCGGAGTACCAGGAACCACAGGGTAATGTCGAGCAGTCCCAGACCGACCACCGTCAGGCCCATCACGGCCCCCGAGCGGAAAGCGACTTGCAGTCCTTGGTTAAGCGACTTCTGGGCACCTGCCGAAGTTCGGCTGGCGGCCCAGGTGGCCGTCTTCATACCAAACCAACCGGCCAGACCGGAAAAGAATCCACCGGTCAGAAAGGCAAAGGGAACCCACGCGCTCTGAACATGTAGCACAAAGGCGGCGATCGCCAACAACACAAAAATGACCACAAAGAAGATCGCTACGACTTTATATTGCTGCGTCAGATAGGCATTCGCACCTTCGCGGACATAGCCCGCAATCTCGACCATGCGAGGAGTTCCCTCATCGGCCTGCATCATCTTCTTGTAGAAGAGGTAGGCTTGCACTAGGGCAATGATGGAGGCTGCAAAGGCGATTCCCCAGATGACGTAAAACTTCGAGTCATCGCCGGTCGATGCGCTGTCGGCTGTCGCTTCAGGGCTTACGGCCTCCGCTCCGGAGCCTTCGGCAAACACCGGAGCGGCAGTGCCGATCAGAGTGATCAATGCAACCAGAAACAAACAAATCTTGCCACAGCGGCGGGGCCAACCTTCGGACATGTTCTCTTTACCTTACTTGTCGTGGACCGTTCATGAACAACGGACTCTGAGAAGTGCATGCGGAAGGGCCCAGGGCTCTCCGCAACCAATCAGATACCGCCAGTGATTTCAATTTTGGAATCGACTCCATTCCTCGCCTTGCAGGCCACCGCGGCGAACGCCTTACGGGCGGTTCGCCTGGCAGCTTGAGTTTCCGAACTCTCGAGCATGCGTGCCGGCCAGCGCAAGCGGGTGGGCGACGCCTAAGTCTGCCTGAATTCTCTTGCTCTCCAGGAGAGCACATCGGGTGTCGTGGACGATCGCCGTCCGGAACACGAAAAAAGAGGCGTTTTTTGGCCGACTTAAGCCACGGAGTGTAATGAATCCCGCTCGGCAGTGTCAACAATAGCTGCCAGCAATAGCTGCCCCTAATGAGCCTCCGGTTCAACCGTGGCGGGCCCGCCGCCGGCCGGCCGCCGAGCAGCCCGCGCATCCGGCTGGTTGATGGGACCCTCGGGCCGCCCCGGCGCGGAGGCCTCCCAGCTCGGCAGCTGGGCCAAAATGGGGTATTTGCTTGGATTGTCCTCTCCCGTCAACTATCCTGGAAGTCAGAGGCCCACTGTGTATCCAGGCCCCGGGCGATCGACGCTTTCCCTCCGTGGGGCAGCCCCGCTCGCTACTCGGCCCGATTCCGACGGGACAGACCCAGATAGAACCGTGAAGGCGAACCGAAAAATGTCGAAACATCCGCGAATCCAATTGGCCTTAGGCCTCCTCGTCACCTCGGCCCTCAGTCTCGTGGCCTGGACCTCCTTCGCCGAACGGCCGAAGACGGTTTCTGAGGACGCCGAAACGGTCGCCATGTTCAACGCCATCGACAACGGTCAGATCGAGGTCAAGATCACGGTCCAGGATGATCAGAATGCCCGCCTAGTGGCACAAAACCTGACCGACCAGCCGCTGACGATTGAAATTCCCGAAGCCTTTGCCGCGGTACCGATCTTGGCCCAAAACCAAGGCGGCGGCGGCGGAGACGGCTTCATCAATCTGGCCCCCGAAAAGTTCGGTTCCAAGAAGGTGGGCTTCATTTGCCTGGAACATGGCAAGCCAAACCCCCGTTCCGACATGCGTTACGAAGTGAAGCCGATCGAAACGCTGACTTCCGATGCCAAGGTGATCAAGCTCATCGGAGAACACGGCGCCGGCCGCTGCAGCCATGCGGTCGCTCAGGCGGCGGCCTGGCACTTGCAGAATGGTATGAGTTGGGAACAGCTGGCCGCCAAACAGCGGAAGCATCTCGGCGGCGGAAGCGAACCGTACTTCTCCGCGGCGCAGTTGCAGCTGGCCGCTCGCTTCGTGACTCACCTGGAGACCCTCATCAGCGAGCAGGACGCGTCAGAATCGACCTCGGAAAGCTCGTCGGGAAGCATCGAATTCGAGCAGCGCTAGACTCCCTAGCTGCGCTGGCCGCCGCCAAGTCTCGCCCTTCGCGGGCTAGCTGACAGCGGTCTCGCTACCCCTTAGTTCCGCCAGCAGATGGCGCAGCTCGCGCTGATAGGCACGGCGCTCCTCGTCCCAATCGGTCGCTTGCTCGGAGAGCTGGGCTGCCTTGCGATCGAGTTCTTGTTCTCGAGCCACCAGTCGGGCGGCCTGTCGTTCAATCTCCTCCCCGCGGCGCCCCAGCCAGCGGGCCAGTTCGTCTTTCTCGATGCGCAATTTCTCATGCTGGGCCTGCAGCCTCTCCTCGGCCGCCTCCACGAGGGCCCGTTCTCGCTGGACATTCGTTTGCTCGACTCGATAGTGTTCCGCGACGCGAGATTTCAGCTGTTCCAACTCGGCCACGAGCTTCGGCTGCGGCACGGCCCCGGTTAGTTTGGCCCACAACTCCTCGACTGCCAGACGCATTTCCAGCGACTCCTGATGCATCTGGGCCACTTGCTGTCGAGCCTGTTTGTGGGCCGCTTCTCGTGACTCGAGTTGATCCGCTCGGCGAGCCAGTGAGCCTTGCATCTGTTCCGTTTGCTCTTCGTGCTGGCGCTCGGCCTCCGCCAACTGTTGGCGTCCCGCGCGAACGCGATTCTCTTCGCGAAGCTGCTTGGCTTGCCACTGGCGAATCTGCAAGTCGAGTTCCTGCTGGGCTTCGGCCAACAAAGTCTCCGCATCGTCAATCAATTGCTGACGGACCTGGAGTTCGGCCTGCTTCTCTTTCGTCTCTTGTTCCAGCGTGTATTGCAACGAGAGTCGGAGCTTGGCCTGAGTCCGCTGGTACTCTTCTTCTTGAACGGCCCGCCTGCGCGCGACGTCGCGCATCAATTTTCGCGTCAATTCCTGGCTCTCATGCTCCCGACGATCGAGCTTCTGCTGCTGGCGACGCAACGCCGACTCCGTCGACTGACGTTCGGCGCGCAGATTGTCCATGGCCCGCTCGTAAGCGGCCTGTCGTTCGACCAGCTGCCGCTCGCGCGCTGCCAGCGTCGTCTCACGACGTTGGATTTCTGCGCCACGTTGCTCACGATGGTATCTGGCTTGCTTCTCGTCAAAATCCTCTTCGACTCGGGCAACTCGTGCGGCCAGTTGCTGTTCGGCCTGTTCCAGAGCAGCTGCCCGCTCCCGTAGTTCCGCATCTTGCTCTTGGAGCCAGTGCCGGGCCTGTCGCAAGTGTTCATCGTTTTCGGCCGCTCGGGCGTTCAGTTGTGCCTCGCGGCGATCGAGATCGCCCCGCATCTCATCCAGATAGCCAGCCAGTTGGCCACTTTGCACCTGCATCTGCTGCAGCTGCGAAAAACGCTGATGAGCGGTCTCGGGCGCGACATCCGCCTCCCCGTCCGCCGTGCTATCCGCTTCCGTGTCGGGCGGACCAGCATCCGGTGGCCGGCTGGCCGCATGGGCGGCGTCGATCCGCTGGTCGTCACCTTCGCGCATTGATCGCACAACGTCCGAAGACTCGGCGCGTCTTGTCGACTTCCAGTCCGATACGGACATCCTGACTCACTCCCAGAAAGACCTACCAGAGAATAGGTCGGCGCAGCAAACTCCCGCCAACCCGCAAAGTTTATCCAGCCTTCTTCATCGACCAGATAAGACGCAGAATTGACTTCAATCGGTGGGAAGAATCGCTAGCTGCGCGCAGCGCCAGCATCTACTCGGAGTGAGTTGAAGCGGCTGACGAGGGCAGACCGAGAGCGCACGACGATGGCTCGGCAACACGGCTCAAGAACAGAATCGCCGCCAATCTCCTAGGCCTTGGCGGCGTCCAGGGCATCCTGCATACGCTGCTTCGGCTGGACACCGACCAGTCGCTCTACCACATCGCCGCTTTTGAAGACCATCAGGGTCGGGATGCTGCTGACTCCGTAGTTCTCCGCCAGGCTGGGATGGTCGTCGATGTTGACCTTGCCCACGCGGACCGACTCGCCATTCTCGACGGCCAACTCTTCCACGACCGGGGCGATATGCCGGCAAGGCCCACACCAGGGTGCCCAGAAATCGACCAACACGGGCGCATCGGCTTGAAGCACCTCTCCCTCGAAATTTTCACCGGTAAGTTCAGCGACCGTGCCCATGTTGAGTACTCCTCTACGAACTACGCGTGAAGTCGAGCAATTGCCCGACCGGTAATGACCTTGCCATGTTACCGCCAGGTGGTCGGCAGCAGCAGGGGCGAAATTATAGGGCTGCCGCCGGGCCGGCGTCAACGAAGCGATTTCGGGAGAACTCCTCCCGTCAGGGCAAGCTGAAGCGATCGATAAGCGCCGAACTGAACGGAATCTCTGTTCGCTCGTCCTGGCGACCGATATACTCTATATACGGTTTTTCGGAATTTTGGTTCGCTGTGACTCTCCCCGCTCCCTATACTCATCAGTTGTCCGTGCCAGCGTCGATTCCCGTGAAGTGGCGCGGTCGACAGACGGAGCACTCGTCTGGGCATCGACAGCTGGAGCTGGAGAGCAGTTCGGCTCTTGCCTCTCCCGCTTGAGTTCGAGCTTGGTTCGGAACGGGAGTCCGCCCGAAGCGGGCCTTTTTACAACTAGCCAGGTGGCAATTCTCATGCCTCAATATGTCGTCCGCTACGGAGCTTTGCGCCAACTGGGAGTCTGCTCGGTGCGCGGCAGCGGCGAGTACCAGCGGGGGGCGCAGGTAATTACCCGCACCAAGCGGGGGCTCGAGACGGGCGTGGTGCTCTGTGAGGCAACCGAGCGGGCTGTTCAGGATCTGACCGATGCCGAGGGGGGACAGGTCCTGCGAGAAATGACGGCCGACGATCATCGCGAGCGGGGGCGGATTCGGGATCAGGAACTGCAGATATTCGAGTTCTGCAAGCAGTCGATCGAAAAGCTGGGGCTGGAGATGACCCTGGTCGACGTGGAACATGTCTTTGGTGGCGAACGCATTGTCGCCTATTACCTGGCCGAGAATCGGGTCGACTTTCGCGAGCTGGTCAAAGTGCTGGCCGCCGAGTTTCAGACGCGGATCGAAATGCGTCAGATCGGCGTCCGTGACGAATCGAAGTTACTGGCTGATTATGGCGACTGCGGAAAGCCGGTCTGCTGTAACACACATCTCTCCGAGATGCCGCCGGTGTCGATGAAGATGGCTAAAATCCAGAAGGCCACGCTCGATCCGACCAAGATCTCGGGACGATGTGGACGATTGAAATGTTGTTTGCGATACGAATACGATACCTACCTCGATTTGAGGAAAGAGCTGCCGGCAGTGGGGGCTTCGATTGTGACCGATAAAGGGCGGGCGACCGTGTTGGCCCAGGAGATCCTGGCCGGTCAGCTGCTGGTGCAAACGGAAGACATGCGTCGAATTCTCATCGACAATGCCGATGTATTGACCGTGATCTCCGCCTCGAAGAACTAGCCGCGGGGCCTTCACGCGATTGAGAGACCTATTGAGACGTCAACTCCCCAGGGCGGGTTTCTTGCCGTTCGCCTAAACTTCCGATCCGCGTTATGCTCTAAGTATTATTCCCGCCCTACGATACACTCCCACCGAATCGAATCGGATATAGATATTGATGAGTGAAATTGAACAATCGATCGCCGCGCTGGCCCGTCAGGACGGGCGGTATCACGTTGATGCCTACCTGTTTGTGTTCGACGCCTTGGCGTACGCCCGCGATTCCATGCAGCTGATGGAAGGGGCCGAGATTGAAGAACCCGCCAGCAGCGACGAGCCCCCGGTTGGAGACGCTCCCTCGGAACCGTCCGACTCAGAGGAGTCGGCTGCCGAGGCGGAAGAACTCGAGGAGATACCGGGTGAACGGCACCTCACCGGGCAGCAATTGTGTGAGGCGATTCGTTGCCTCTCGCTAGAGCAGTTCGGCTACATGGCCAAACTCGTGTTCAACCAGTGGGGCGTTACCAAGACCGGCGACTTCGGCCACATTGTTTTCAATCTGATTGAAATTGGCCAAATGCGAAAAACGGAGAGCGATCGTCGCGAGGACTTCGACGATGTCTTCGACTTCGATCGCGATTTGGTCGCCCAATACAAGATCATGGCGCCGGAATAAGCAGAGCCCGGCAGCGAGTTTTGATATGACGCGGTCGAAGCGATCCACCGCTCGCAAGGCCCGACAGCAGCGTGCCGAGCAGGGCAAAGATAGATCTCCAGCCGACGCTCGGCAGGCGAGCCCCAGTTCCCATATCCTCTCAGCCGGCGGGGGCGCGGATAGCAACGCCCGTCGTGGGCCGTTCCTTATCGCGGCGGCTGCCATGTTCCTGTGGCTGGTCTTTCTGGCGATGATGGCCCTGAGCCGCTGAACCGCTATCGCTGGGGCACAATCTTCCGTAGGGCTTGAAAGTTGATGCGTGAGCGATGGCCAAAATGGGCATCCTCAGGCTATTCGGAACCACACTCCGACCATCTCCGCCGAAAGCGCATGGACCTCGCTAGCGCCGACCTCCCCGAGTCGGGCGATCGATGAGGACCGATTCGCCGAGACTGATCAACGATCACTTGAATTGGGTTGCGCCGCCTGCGACAATCCAGCCATAGTTGCTCAGCCATCGATGTAACGTGACGTACAGATATTTCTGCGTCGCGTCATTTTTTTTGATACGCCTAGTGGGAGTCAGAATAAATATGAAACTTGTGCCATTGGGGGACAAGGTCATCGTCAGACCTGTCGAAGCGGAACAGATGACTGCTGGAGGTATCGTGTTGCCCGATGCGGCGCAGGAAAAGTCGCTGCAGGGACGTATTCTGTCGGTCGGTGATGGACGCCAGCTGGCGGACGGGAGCCGGGCTGCTCATGAGGTGAAAGAAGGCGATCGAGTCCTGTACTCAAAATATGCTGGCAGCGAAGTGGCGGTCGACGGCGAGGAGCTGCTGATCATCTCGGAAGACGACATCCTGGCGATCTTGGGCTAAGGCTACTGGGCTGGCTCCGCTCGCTCCTGGTTTCCCGCTGGGGATGCCGCTTTCCCGGGGCGGCAGGGCCGACGATCTCCCTGGGGAATAAGGCCCCCGGTATACTCCGACTCGGGCAGTTGGCCGGTCTGATGCCCCCTACGCTGGCATTCTTCACATCGAGCCCAGGCTGGAGAATAATCGCCCGCCCCAGCCTCGAATCAGCCTCGAATCACTCGTGTCAGGGAGGCTGGCACTTGTGAGGAACGACACCGAATTTATGGGCGGTCGCCCCACTCGACGTCCGAAAACCGTATAATGAAGCGGCCCAGAGTCCTGCGAGACTTGAGGGCTGCACGCCATCGGGCTGGCGGGGCGAATGCTGACGGTTTTGCCAGACGGGCATCACCATGTGGAACGAGGAGCTTCTATCTATGTCGCATCGAACGATTTTCTGCTTGTTGATTCTCTCTCTCGTGGGAATTGCCACGTTGGGTGGATTGGATGTCACGGCCGAAGAAAAGCCAGCCAGCAAGGAGGCATCGACGGTCGGTCCCGATCCTGAACTCTACAACCAGTTGGTCGAGCGTTCGATCAACTACTTGCGAACTCAGGGACAGGCCGATGACGGTTCTTACAGCGCCAACGCCGGACCCGGCATTACCGCCTTGGTCACCACCGCGCTCATCCGTAGCGGCCGCAGCCTCGACGATCCACTGGTCGCCAAGAGCCTGAAGTATCTGGAACGCTTTGCCCGCCGGGACGGGGGGATTTACGCTCCCGAGAGTATGTATCGCAATTATGAGACCTGCATCACAATGATGTGCCTGATTGAGGCCAATCGCGACGGCCGTTATCAGAAGCTGATCGATAATGCGGAGCGCTACATCAAGCGGATGCAGGTCGACGAAGAGGAGGGATTCGATCCTTCTCACCCCTACTACGGCGGACTCGGCTACGACGGCAAGCACAAACGACCCGACGGCTCCAATACCGGTATCTTCATGGATGCTCTGATTGCCGCTGGGCGGGGCGCCGACGATCCGGGGATTCAGCGGGCGCTGATTTTCATGCGACGCCTGCAGGCGGTCGACGACGAACATACGATCCTGCCCAATCTTCCCAAGGGCGAAGAGAACCGAGGCAGCTCCATCTATGCGACGCGTGGCGGTGGGGAGTCGCAGGCCAAGCACGCTCCCGACGGCACCGACGAGGAGAATGCCCGCCTCGATCGAGAACGTGGCCTCCGCGGCTACGGGACGATGACCTACATGGGAATCAAGAGCTTGATCTACGCCGGACTCACCGAAGACGATGAGCGGGTCAAAGCGGCCAAAGGCTGGATCGCCAGGAACTACCGGCTCGATGCCAATCCGGGCCTCGGTGCCAACGGCCTGTTCTACTACTACCATACCTTCGCCAAGACGCTCCATGTCGTGGGAGACGACCACTTCGTCGACGACAAGGGTGTGGCCCACGATTGGCGGCGAGACCTGGTCGAGACCTTGTCCAAACAGCAGAACGACGACGGTTCCTGGATCAATGGTCAGGATCGCTGGATGGAGGGCGACCCGAACCTGGTGACCGGCTATGCCTTGCTGGCCCTGTCGTACTGCCGACCTCAATAGGTCGGGGTGGCCGGTTGTCTCGGCAGCCGGCCCCGCAGCTTCAATGAGGGATCGGGACCCAAAAATAGGGGCAAAATCGCCCCGGACCGCGGTTCCCAAGGTCGCCCGTCCGCGCTATAATGGCGGGTCTTCTAACTGCGACAAAACCCTGAGTAACGTGGAGTATCCGCCCTTATGGCTTCCAAGTCGACAATTGCCAAGATGAAGCACATTGAAGAGATGGTCGATCGCTATGCCGAGCGTCGCGCCCAGCTCAAGAAGGAAGGCAACTACGGGGCTTTGGCCCAACTGCCCAGAAACTCGAGCCGTACTCGATTGCGAAATCTCTGCAAGCTCACCGGTCGTAGCCGCGGTTACTATCGCAAGTTTGGCGTCTCGCGAATCAAGCTTCGTGAACTGGCCAACGAAGGCATGATTCCCGGACTCAAGTGTGCGAGCTGGTAAATTGCTCACGCATCGTGGGTTCGCTGCTCCAAGTGGTTGCGTGAACCCGCCGTTCAGCATTCAAGACATTTTTTACTAGGCGATTCGTTATGGCCGTTCCCAAACGCAAACACTCCAACTCACGTACCGGTAAACGCCGCTCGCACCACGCCATCAAGCCGCGGCAGTTGGCTCCTTGTCCTGCCTGCAGCCACATGCGTCCCACACATGTCGTCTGCCCTCAGTGTGGTTACTACATGGGCCGCACTGTTGTTGAAGTGGAATAGTGTTTAACCCTGGAGTCGTCGTTCATCCCCAGGTGGGTTTCTGTCTCCGAACGACGCTCGGCTGCCATGTTGAGTAGCCAGCACATCACGCAGCCGCCCTCACGCGGCTGCCCGTCATGCCATGGCCGATGAATCTTCCGCCAAGATAGGCATCCTCACCGTCTCCGATCGCGCCAGTCGGGGTGAGTACGAGGATCGGGGCGGCCCGGCCATTCGTGAATATCTCGACGAGATTCTCACTTCTCCCTGGCAGCCCGTGGCCAGAATCGTCTCCGACGACTTGCCACTCGTCGAGCAGTCGCTACTGGAGATGTGCGACAAGGAGCAGTGCTGTCTCATCATCACGACCGGTGGTACGGGACCCGCAGCCCGCGACATTACGCCCGAGGCGACCGAGACGATCTGTGAAAAGATGATTCCTGGATTTGGCGAACTGATGCGTCAGGTTTCGCTGGAGAAGGTGCCGACCGCGATTCTCTCCAGGCAGACGGCCGGGATCCGAGGGGGTGCGTTGATCGTGAACTTGCCCGGCCAACCGAAGGCGATTCGCGAGTGCTTGGGGGCGGTATTTCCCGCCATCCCTTATTGCATCGACCTGCTGGAAGGGCCGTACCTGACCACCGACGAGTCCCAACTGGTCGCGTTTCGCCCCAAGAAAAAATGAGGCGAAACGCCTTTCCAGTTAGGAGACTGTTTTCGAGAGAAGACGGTTTGCCTAAGAATTACTAGCGGTCGCTTCGCTCTCGGCCAGCACGAGTTCACGCAAGGCGTCGACCGTCGCCAGCACATCGTCCTGGTTGGCATCCTGCCAGCCTGCCAGCCGGTGGTTGAGAATCGCCACCTTGAAGGCTTCAAACGCTTCGCTCAGATCGGTGGGAAGCTGAGGCAGATCGGCTAAGGTGCGTCGTGGCGCGGAGGGACTCTCGCCAGCATCATCTCCATCGGAAGCGACTTCGAAGGGGATGTCATCGGCCGCTTCAGACGATTCCTCGCCGAAGTCCGGCTCAAACGATTCACCGCTTCCGCTGAAATCCCCATCTGGATTCCGAACCTCGTCCTGTTCGGCGGTCAGCGTGGCGTCCGTGTCACTGGTCGCGGAGGCATCTTCGTCATACTCGCTTTCGACGACCTGACCTTCTTGCGGTTTCTCTTCCGGTTTTCCGCCGGTCGCCTCCCAACGCTGGTGCCGCATCTTGGAGACACTCCAGCGGCTCTGCACGGCGCCTTCTAACCACATCTCCGCGTCGTCCCAGTCGAGCACGGCTTGAAAGTGACTCCAAGAGAGCCCCTCATATTGCTCGCGGACTTCGCTGAATCGCTCGTGGGTGCGTCGCAAGCGGCCAACGTGCTGCGGGCTGATCTGGCCGACATGACCGGCCCAGGTTTCGTCACTGTACTCGCTGACCGGTGCCTTCGCCTCGATCAGGGCCTCACGCCACTCGTGAATAATACGGCCCTTGGCCCAGTTGGTTGTGCTGACTAGATGGCGCCATTGGCCCACGTACGGCTGTGACATTTCATCGGTCGCCAGCGTGGTTTCCTTACCTGCCTCGGTCGTCATTGGGAGATACCTCGCATCGATAGGTCGGAGAATCGGATTGTCGAATGAGCAGTCAATGCAGGACGCAAGGACTGCCGCCAACGGGCGAAGCACCGATTCTAGGAGGGGCTCGCGAGACCCTGAGAGACCCCTTCGACAAGAAGTCGATCACCACGGTTCGGCTGTTCTGAACAGCCTCAAAAAGCAGGCTTTTCGGCCTACACGATCCGCAAAATTCACGCTTCCGAGCATGGGGAAAACGTGTCACTAGCGCGTCGACAAGTCAGTTGACTAGTCAGTCGAAAGACTTGTCGACGCGCGATCATAGAAGATTGGTGACCTCGTCGCGACCACGGGGGTAGTCGACTCTATCCGCCCGCCCGCTCCGCCGACTCAAAACCGCAGCTCTTATGGGCTCCGTCACAAAACGGGCGATTGGCTGATGCCCCACAGCGACAGAGGGCGATGGCTGGCTTGTCGGGATTGATCGGGAACGCGTTGCCGTCGACATCGACCACAGAAACGGCTCCCTCAACAAGAAATGGACCATTGTCACGGCAGCGAATCGTTACATCCGACATATTGGGTTCCCTTAAGCAAGCGGATCGGCGAGGCCACTCGATATATCTCTCATGGCGAGTGGCGGAGTGTGTCGCGGAAAATTCTAACCAATCGACGCGACCAGCAATAGGAAGGGCCAGCAACCGAGGCCAGACGGATCCGTTTCCAAGGCCCGAGCATCGACATCGCCTCGAAGAGACTGTGAAGAAGCCTGCCAGTTTCCCGACGCGGTGACTACTCGTCCAAGTCTTCTGCTGCTTGACTCTCTGTCTCACTCTGCTGTGCCGGTTTGGGTGCTTCCTGACTCGTCGCGGCCGGTGTGTCGGCCAGGCTCGATGTTCCAGCTCGGAAGACAATCATCACCCGAATACGTTCTTCCTCGGAATCTCGACGCCTCGTCGCGGCTGGCTCCTCTGAACTCGATTCCAAGTCCTCGGCATCTTCATCTTGTTTCGCTTCCTCAGCTGGCAGTGAATCACCCGCCTCCGCCGATTCGGTCGCGTCATCGAAAAGCGGCAGCTCATCGACAGGTAGCTTGTCTTCCTCCGGGCCGTTGGAGGCATCGCGATCGCTGTCATCTTCCTCACCCTCCGCGGCCGGCTCAGGATCGGCATCGGGTCGCGCCGATTCGGCGGGCGGCTGTTTCCCCGAGAGTCTCTTCTTACCAAGTTCCAAGTCGCGGCCGCGCCGTTCTTGGGGCGCGAGTTCGCTTTCTTCCTGCCCGCTGGCCAAGTAATCAAAGCCGTACTGGCCCGATTGATTCGCCAGCTCGGCCAGAGCAGCGCGGACCTGGGTCTCCGTCCCTTCCACAAGATAGACCCGATCGTCGTCGCGGATTTTCAGCTCACCTGCGGCATCACTCGCTGCCCGGTCAGATTCTTGACCTTCTTTCTCCTTGACTTCATGCGCCGCTTTCTCTGTTTGCTTTGATCTGGGCGCAGCACCTTTTTCTTCCCGTTCTGATCGTCCGTCGAGCTTGCCCGTCGCGGAACCTTGAGATTGCCCCTGCCCTTTACCTTGCCCCGGCTGTTGGCCTGGTCTTGGTCCCTGGGCTTTTCCCTGATCGGCTCCTGCTGCTTTTCGTTGGCCCGCTTCGCCAGCGGAGGCTTCTGGCGAATCTATTTCGCGACCCTCACGCTTCCCCACCGCCGACCGCCGGGTGGCATCTGTCGGTGCCGCGACGACCATGGCCACCAGATTGTGTTTGGACCATATCGGCGCAAGTCTTTCTTTCAGGTTCTCACCCGGTGACCCAAGTCCGCCAATCGGCGGTGTTTCGATCACGGCCACCGCGTCGTAGTGTTGGTCTTGATATTTGAGTGCCGAGCTCCGTTTCGGTGCACTCTGCGGGCTGACACGAGGAGGAGGGTTGGCATTGGCAAACTTGTCGGTAGCGGAATCCGTCGGTGGTTCTGTGGTTGGCAAAGTATGGGGATCGCTTGGGACACTCTTGGTGGCGACCTGCTCACGAGGTCGATCCTGGAGTTGACGCGTTGGGTCCTTAGCGGATTCGCTTACTAGAGGATCGGTGGTAGCCTGATGGCGAGCAGCTGGTCCCGCCGCCGGGGCGTCTTGGAACGGGTGTGGCTCCTCAGACTCTGTGAACCCATAAGCGGTATCTCCACTGGCCTCGTTTTGACTCGGAGAAGCTGATTTCGTTTGGGCTGCCGCAGGGTCATCAGGAGCGTCAAGGTCCGCCCTGGCGGCGAAGTCGGCGGGCGAAGCAGCTTCGACAGATGGCTCGGCGGCACCCTCCGTCTCAAAGGTCACGTCCTCGGCCCCTTCCTTTCCGGCTGAGGCGGCTGACTCTCTTGTCACTCCATCGGCGTCACGGCTTGACTCCTGAAGCGCCAAGTAATCCTGAGGGGGGAAGATAAAGAGCATGGCCACCACCGCCGCGGCGATTCCCGCAGCCGACCAGGCCAGAGTCCGTGACCCTCGCCGTCGAGGCAAGTCCGCTTCTGTCGGCAGCACCACGGCGGCGTCGGAATCGAGTGTTTTTTGCTCGACGGTCGCTGCTTGCCCATCGGCGATGTTCTCCTCCGCAAATTCTCCGGTGACCATGGCGCGTTCCGCACGATCCATCACGCGGCTGGCGAAGTCCCCTTCGAGCCGATGTCGGGGCAGCGACTCCATTCCCGAGCGGAGGGAGCGCAACTCTTCGAGCAGCTGCCGACTCTCGGCGCTCTCGGCCAGCAGTTGCTCGGCGCGCTGTTGCTCCTCGCCGGACAGTTCTCCGTCCAGGTAAGCGCTGATCAGTTCATCGTTCGAGAGAGGGTTCATGACTGGCCCGTCGTTGGCGCGAGATGTTCGTCGCCAGGTTCGTTGCTTTCCTTTAATGTGTTGGGTTTACTTAATGTCTTCCTGAAGGACTTTCTTGAGTTGTCCTCGCATCTGCATCCGCGCGCGATGCAATCGGCTGCGCACGGTGCCCACCGGCAGATTGAGGATTTCGGATATTTCGTCGTAGTGAAACCCTTCCATTTCCCGCAGCACCAGGACGCTGCGGTGTTCTTCCGTCAGTTCTTGCAGCGCCGTTTGTACCTGCGCGACGCGATCTTGTTGTTCCATCCGTTCCACCGGCGAGCTTTCTTTGCCGGGCGGTTCTTCGCCGCTGGCCTCACGAGCCTGTTCAATGGAGCTGGTGGGGCGTTGTCTTCGGCGGAGGCTAATCGCTCGGTTGAATGCGATGCGGTAGAGCCAGGTGTAAAACGCGCTCGTCCGTTTGAAGGTGTCGAGTTTGACGAAGGCCTGCACAAAGGCGTCCTGCACCACGTCGTGCGCGTCTTCCACCGATCCCAGTACATGGACCACGGCGTTAAACAGCCGGTCCTGATACTTGGTGACCAGTTGACCGAAGGCCTGTGGATGGCCGGCCAGGGTTTCGTCAATCAGTGCCGCGTCTTCCGTCACAACCGCTCCACCAGTAAGACGCCGTAGCGGTGAGGATAGTTCCCCATTGCCCCGTTACTGCCCGTAAATAGTTACTTATCCAGCTAACTGCTTGCTGTTATCTTTCGGCGTTCCAAGCTCCGTGTCAAACCGCAGTTACGTTCATTCGCCGGTTCATTCCTGGGGTCGAACCTCCAGCAGCACGCTCTCGCTTTCGGTGCCGTAGAGGGGGTAACTCACCAGCTTGCGAAGTTTCAGGCCCCGGAAGAGTCCCTTCTCGCGCGCCGCCTGGCGTTCCTCCACCCAGGCCGGACCCTTGAGCACCAGCAGTCGCCCAAAGGCGTTCCAGTGCGGTTCCAGCCAGGTGAGCAGTTTAGCCAGCGGTGCTACCGCGCGGACCACCAGAGTGTCGAAGATGGCGTCTTCCAGCACGGTCTCGGCGCGTCCGTGATGGGCCGGAATATCCAATCCCGCCTCGTTGACAATTTCTTGCAGTACGCGAGCCCGCTTGCCCACCGATTCACTCAGCTCCACGGTGAGGTCGGGCCGCAGTATCGCCAACACCGCGCCGGGCACCCCGCCACCGCTGCCCACGTCGAGCACGCGTCCTCCGGACTCCAGGTACGGTTCGATGGCCATCGAGTCCACCAAGTCGCGGGTGACAAATTTCTGGTAGTCGGTATGTCGCGTGAGATTGATTCGCTCGTTCCAGGACCAAAGGCTCTGGCAATAGCGATCGAGCATTTCGACCTGCTCTTCCGGCAGTTCGATTTCGTGCTCGGCAAGGGTTTCGTTGAGCGTTGCTTGTTTCAATTCAACCACGGTCACGGGCTCTCAAGGGGTCAGAGTGCATCGTCGCGTCGCTCCTGTTGCGGACGCGATTCGTTTCGCAGGGCCTCTTCTTGCCTCGCTCTGCTGCCTCTTTCCTATGCGCGTGTCCCTTCTCGTTCTTGCTCGGTTGCTCGTCGGTGTGTCTTACTCGTCTCCGGTCACGGTCTGGGGATAAACTCCCAACTCCACATGATTGCCATCCGGGTCGCGGACAAATATTTGCTGGTAACCGCCCGCGTTGACCTGGCGGGTGTATTCGACTTCGCGCTCTTGAAGCAATTGCTCGGCCGCGTCCAAGTCGGCCACGGCCATGGCGAAGTGATTTGTCTTGGTATCAATTTCTCCGACCAGCTGCGTCGGCTCCGGGTGCTCAATGATGTGGATCTGCAGGTTGGCAGCCGCGTCGTAGAGCCAGGCCCCGCGGAAGGAGAAGTTCGGCCGCGGAATTTCCTTGAACCCGAGCAGGTCTCGGTAGAAGGGAATACTCCGCTCGGAATTTCTCGTGGTCACGGCCACGTGGTGAATCGCTTGAATCGCTAGCGGTGATGCCATGGCGGGGTTGGATCGGAGGGGGCGAATCGGCGTGTTTCCCAGGCGGGTTGCCGCCACTGGAGAACCAGGCTCACTATAACCGGCGGCGGGGACAGTAAAAAGTCTGTTGACCCGCGTAGTTTGATAAATCTGGCTGGAAAGCGCAAACCTTGACGGCCAGGGAATCTTCTCCGACCGGGCCGATTTTCTCGATTCTGCCGGTTCTAAGGTCCGATAAATCAACCTAGCTACCGGCTGCGGTATACCCGTTGCGCTTTGACGCTGAAGCGGCCGGAGGCTTGAAGATTCACGACTCGGGAGGTCGCGTCGGGCTGGTCCGCCGCGATGCCCGCTAGGGGGGAGACATAATGACGACGCGAGCCACCTTTCTACTCGTAGTCTGCGCCGTTGCGGCCGCCAGCATTGGATGCTGTGGTCCCTGCGGTCAGCAGTGGAGACCCGTAACTTACAAGAATTATGGACCTTGCCATTCTGGTGGGAGTAGCTGCGGGAGCAGTTGTGCTCCGCCTTGCGTAAGGGATGCGGTTGCTCCATGTGGAGCGAGCTGCGGATCCGATTGTTGCGGTTCATCGTGCAGCTCTTGCACGGGCAGCCCCGTCTTGGCTGCGGATTCGGTCGGAGTAAGCGAGACTCCCGGCGGAGAGGTGGCCACCGTTTCGGCCACCGAGACGGTTCTTTCCACGGACTACGATCCAGGTGTGGAGCTAGCCTCGGGTGGTTGCGAGTCGTGTGGCGATGGCTGTGCCACGTGCGGTCAGATACCGTGCGGTTGTGGTCTGGCCAGCTGGCCCAATCCATTCGCCGCGCTGACCGCCTGTAGCGGTTGCGGTCCCATCTATTGGAGCGAGTGGCACAACGATCCGCCTGATATCTGCGATCCGTGCGATTGCCATGGTAACTGGACCGGAAGCGGCGGGGTGAAGGTCGGCTATTACGGCCCACCGCGAGCCGGTTCCGCTTCGGTTCGTACCGTTCGAGACGGTGCGACGCCGCAGAAGATCCAGTAGTCCCTGCCATCCGGCAGTTCGCCTCCTCGTCGGGCGGCATGACCCAAGTCACAGCCAAGCATGGGCGCCTGCGGGACCCATGCTTGTTTGTTGCGCCCGCCGCTGGCTGTCGAGTTACTTGCCGGTGATGGTGCATTAACCTCACGATTACTTCTTGTAGCGCCAGGGCCACTCCTCGGAAGGCCCGCGGGCCTCTTCAAAATACGCTTCCGCCCGGGCTACTACTTCCGGTTCCAGGTGGGCAATCTCATTCTCTTCTCGAGGGTCGACGGCCAGGTCGTAGAGCAGCACTCGCTTGCCGAGTCCGCGGAGCGCCTTCCAGCGGCCAAAGCGGAGGGATTGGATCTTGCCGTATTCGTGAAACTCCCAGTAGAGATAGGGGTGTTGCGGTTGCACCTTGCCTTGCAGGGTCGGCAGGAAAGAGAGGCCGTCGATATCCTCGGGCGCCTCGACCCCGGCGATCTCCGCCGCGGTGGGCAGGAAGTCCCAAAAGGCGCCGGGGTGGTCGCTTTGGCTGCCCGGCTTAACAACGCCCGGCCAGCGGACGATCGTCGGCACGCGGACTCCGCCTTCGTAAAGGTGCCGCTTGCCACCTCGGTAGATGCCGGCCGAATTGAAGAACTCTCGCTTCGAGCCACCTTCGCTGTGCGGTCCATTGTCGCTACTGAAGATGACCACCGTGTCATCGGCCACGCCTAATTCGTCGAGTTGCGCCAGCAGTCGGCCGATGTCGTCGTCCATGTAGCTGATCATGGCGGCGCGTCCCTTCTCCGGTTCGGGCCAGTCGCGGTCGGCATACTCGCCCAGTGTTGGCACCTCCATGCCCTTCTCTTTGGCTTCGTTGTTGGCGTGAGGAATGGTGAGGGCCAGGTAGAGGAAGAAGGGTTGCTGGTGACTTCGCTCCACGAATTGAAGGGCTTCCTCCATGATCAGGTCGTGGCTATAGGCGACTTTCTTGGAGGCCACACCGCGGCCCATACGGCCTTCATTGGGGACCACATTGGGGAGCGAGACCCGGGCCTCGTTCTTGATGAGATACGTGGGGTAGTAGTTGTGGGCATGTCCCTGGTCGAGGTAGCCATAGAAGAAGTCGAAGCCTTGTCGTGTAGGCAGGCCGGTGGTGTTTTCCTGACCGAGTCCCCACTTACCACAGAGCGCCGTGGTGTAGCCTGCCTGTTTGAGCACTTCGGCCACAGTCAGGTCCTCGGGTCGCAGGTTGACGCGGCGATTGCCACGGACCAGGCAGTGTCCGGTATGCAGGCCGGTCATCAGCGTGCAACGCGACGGGGCGCAGACGGTTGAGCCGGCATAGAAACTGGTCAGCCGCATTCCCTCGCGGGCGAGCTGATCGAGGTGCGGTGTGCGGATCTGTTGCTGGCCAAAGCAGCCGAGGTCTCCGTAGCCTAAGTCGTCGGCCAGGATGAAGACAATGTTGGGCAGCTCGCCGGTCTGGCGAGCAGGCTGTGCGCTGTCGTCGGCCCAAGCGGTAATGCTAAGGAGGGCGCCGGAGAGCAGGGCCGCGGTCGTGAGCAATCGTCTTGGCGAGGTGGGGTAGGTTGGCTTCATGGAGTGCGGTCTTCGAGGCGTGTTGGCTTTAGCTTGTCTGAGATTCATGGTGTCTGAGATTCATGGTGTCTGAGATTCATGGTGTCTGAGATTCATGGTGTCGGGGTGTTATCCATGGCCGACGTTCGCCGAATGTTCGCCGAATGTTCGCCGAATGTTGGAACTCTGTTCGATGTTTGTTCGCCAGGTTTTCGGCGGGGCCATGAACGGATTCGTGAATGGCGCGGCTGAAGGAGTTTTGCTGCGATTCAGTCCCATACATACCGTTCGTCGAACTCGAGTTCATTTTTCCGTAATAAGTCTCGGAGTTCTTCTTTGAAGGTCTTCTGGTGATGATGTTCCTCTTGTCCGCGTATATAGTTCTCCACGTCTTCGAGATGTGTCGGACTGACTGAGAACATTCCGTAGCCACGTTGCCAGTAGAAAAGTTTGAATCGTGGCCCAAGGGTCTTGATGAACTTCGAAGACTCTCGTTTCACATGTTCAACAAATTTCACCGGCGGATAGGCCTTACCAATGTCAAACAGGATGTGAACATGGTCAGCAACACCGCCAACCACTACGTAGGGTGACTCCATGCCACGCACGACCTGGGCTAGATAACCGTGGACGCGTGGTCGTATCTCTTGGCCCAAGGACGGAACTCGGTTTCTTGTACTGAAGACCAAATGGGCGTACATCTTGATGAGTGACTGTGCCATCACCCTCTGTCACCTCGTTCAGGATTGAGCTTAATGCCATCAATCGCCGCAGATTACTTGGGTTAGATATCGGGAGGAGAGAAGGCCGAAGGCCTTGTTCACCGTAGCCTGGGGCAACGCCCCAGGGAAAAGTTTGCCAACCGCTTTTTTTGGCTGAAAGCCATCCTCACTCTTCTCTTCACTGACTCCACGAGTGAGTTTGGCCTTCGGCCAAACGGTTATAGCCGGACATCTCACCTGGGGCTGCGCCCCAGGCTACGATCCGCTTGGCCTATAGCCAAGCAAGATCCCAACCGGGCACAGGGCGTTGCCTTCCCACAGAAGCCGTCCCACACCTTATCACGATAGCGCGCAAAACTCAAATTCAAAATCGTCCACTTGCGCGGCGCGGACCGACACGTACCGAACGCGCTGATGACTTGTTCGGATGTTGAGAAGAGAAGAACGCACGAGTGGCGGATGACGTTCGGGTGCCCAGGATGGAAGAGGTGGTGGAGTGTGGCGTGGGTCGTGAGCGTTATCTTTTTGCTCTCGCTGCTTCGGCGATCTTGTCGCCGTGCAGGCTGATCTTAAGGTCTCTCATCCGCTTTTCGTTGAGCCAGTAGGGACTGGTGATCTCCTTGAAGGCATAGATGGCGGCCTGAATGCCTTCGGCCCAGGCGACCGCGATCAGTTTGATGTCGCCATGAACATCACCGACGGCGAAGATACCTCGCCGGCTGGTTTCGTAGTAGGCATCCACGGCCACACTTCCGTCGTCGTTCATCCGCAATTGCAACTCTCGAAAGATGTCGTCGGACGAGAGGAATCCGATCTGGACGATGACGATGTCGCAGTGCAGCGCGCGATCGCTACTCAGAGTCAGCTCGATCCCTTCGCCGACAAATTTCGCCGCCGCGATTTCCGCCGGAGCATGAATCTCGCCACCGGCGCTCTGGACGCGGTCGAGTGTCTCCGATTTGCCACGGAACTGGCTGCGAGCTATCAGATCGACGTGGCCGTTTCGCTCCAACACCATCACCGCCGCATCCAGCGCCGAGTCGCCCCCGCCCACGACAGCCACATGGTGTCCTGAGTAATCGCCCATGCGCGGAATCTTGTAATGGACCTTCTTGGAATCGAGGGCGTCCAGAACCGCGAGCTTGCGGGGATAATGCAACAGTCCACAGGCCAAGATAACCTTTCGACAAAGGTAAGAGCCCTGGCTGGTAAGCACTTGCTTGATGGCGTCTTCCTTCTGCACCTCGTCGGTGTCTTGAATATCGACGAGTTCTTCGTTGAACCGGAACTGCGCACGAGCGTCCTCGGCCTGTCGAAACAGACGCGCGGAAAGCTCTTCCCCGGTGATGCCGTCGGGGAAACCGGGGATGTCGACGATCCGTTTGTCGGGATACAAGAATTGCGGCTGTCCCCCAGGCTGTTGCTTCGCTTCGATCACGAGCGTGGTCAAGCCTCGATGGGCTGTCGTCAGCGCGGCCGCCAGCCCCGCTGGACCGGCACCGATGATCACGACGTCCCAGTAGGCCAGTGTGTCGAAATCAATGTCGCGGTCGAGTTGGGTTACGCGAAAGTCACTCATCGCAGAAACACAGATGCTGGAGGCGATGGAAAATGGTGGAGCTTGATCTGTCAGCCGTTGAGAGCTTCATTGGAATACACTTCGAAACGAAGATAACCAGTTCTACATGCGGTTCTGAGGAGGCACAACCGATCTCGGTTCGAGATTCACTCAAGTAACTTCGCCGCCTCAGGTCGTGATGGTTGGCGCGGCTCCTTGACGCTCCGCCCAGAGCCGTCGTAGCCATTTTTCCAATCCGGTAATCACATACGCGGCGATGCCCGTGAGCAAGATCCGCCACCAGGCGTTCCAGCCGATCGGCTCGCTATGGAAGAGGTGGTTCATGAACGGGACATACGTGAAGGCCAACTGCAGAGCGATCATGCTGCTGACGCCGACGGCGATCCAACGATTCGAAAACAGCCCCAGGGCAAACATCGACTTGGTCAACGAGCGGCAGTTGAACAGATAGAAGATCTCCACAACCACAAATACGTTGACGGCGACTGTGCGGGCGGCCGCGTCGCTGAAGCCTTGTTTTAAGGCCCAGTTGAACGAGCCGAAGGCCCCCACCAGCATGATCAGACCGACGATGCAGATCCGCAGAATCAAGCGGCCGTCGAGCAACGGGGATTTCGGATCGCGTGGCGATCGATCCATGATGTCGGGCTCTTTCGGCTCAAAGGCCAACATCAAACCAAGCAACACGGCCGTGGTCATGTTGATCCAAAGAATCTGCACCGGCAGCAGAGGGAGTCGGACCGCGGCGAACACCGCCGCCAGAATCACCAAACCTTCGCCCATGTTCGTGGGCAAGGTCCAGACAATGAACTTGGTCAGGTTGTCGAACACACCGCGACCTTCTTCCACGGCCGCTTCAATCGTGGCGAAGTTGTCGTCGGTGAGGATCATGTCGGAGGCTTCCTTGGCCACCTCGGTCCCGGTGACGCCCATCGCGACACCGATGTCCGCCTGTTTTAGCGCCGGCGCATCGTTCACGCCGTCGCCGGTCATGGCGACGACATGCCCATTGGCTTGCAAGGCCCGGACGAGCCGGAGCTTTTGCTCGGGGGTGGCCCGGGCGAAGACGGCAACCTGCTCGGCGATGTCGATCAGCTCCTGGTCGTTCTTTTCGGACAGATCGCGACTGGTCATGACGAGCGGCGGTTGACCGTCGGTGGCGGCCGCTCCGTGCAGGCCGAGTCGTTCGGCAATCGCGCGGGCCGTGACGGGATGATCGCCGGTGATCATCTTGACGCGAACGCCGGCGCTCTGGCAGGCTTCGACCGCTTGAATGGCCTCGGGCCGGGGCGGATCGATCATGCCTTGCAGGCCGAGGAAGCTGAGGTTGCCGATGTCGACGTGGTCGATCGTATTGGTACCCGGGGGCAGTTCGCCCTGAGCAAAGGCCAATACGCGGAGTCCCTGCGAGGCCATCTGTTCCAGGTCCGCCAGAATGGCGGCTTCATCGAGCGCCATCGGCTGGCCCGTAGGGTCGAGCGCCGACTGGCACTTCGACAACACAACTTCGACGGCCCCCTTGATATAGACGAGCCGAGGAGATCCGGCGCCTTGGTCATGCAGGGTGGCCATGTATTGGTGTTGAGACTCAAACGGAATCGAGTCGAGACGCGGGATCTCCTGCTGGAGTTGCTTCTCGTCGAGACCGAACTTACGGGCCGAGGCGATCAGCGCTCCCTCGGTCGGATCGCCGTTCACCTCCCAACGGCCCTCTTCTTCCACGAGGGTCGCGTCGCTGCAGACCAGCCCCGCCCGCAGACAGCCGACCGCCGCGGCGTTTTCCGCCAGGTCGCCGCCGGCCGGATCGGGTTGGAACTCGCCGCTGGGGCCATAGCCGCTGCCGGTCGCCTCGTACAATTGACGGGCGGCGTACAACTTGCGAACAGTCATCTGGTTGACCGTGAGCGTGCCGGTCTTGTCCGAGCAGATCGTCGTCGTGCTACCGAGGGTTTCGACGGCCGGCAGCTTGCGAATAATCGCCTGTCGCCGCGCCATGCGGCCCACACCAATCGCCAGAGTGATGGTGACTGCCGCCGGCAAGCCTTCGGGAATGGCGCCGACGGCGAGCGCCACCGCGGCCATGAACATGTCGAACGCCGACTCGCCCCGCAGTACACCGACGCCGAACGTGACCGCCGCCAAGACCAGGATCACGATGAGCAACAGATGACTGAAGTGGGCGATTTTGCGAGTCAGGGGAGTCTGCATGATGTCGGCCGTCGACACCATTTCACTGATGCGTCCCACTTCGGTCTTGCCACCGGTGGCAAACACGACACCGCGACCCTGGCCGTAGGTGACCAGGGTGGAAGAGAAGGCCAGGTTGCGTCGTTCCGCCAGGGGAGTTTGCTCCGGCAGCGTCTCGGGGTTTTTTTGTACCGGTACCGACTCGCCGGTGAGCGTCGACTCGTCAATCTGCAGATCGCGAGATTGGAACAGCCGCAGGTCGGCCGGCACCTTGTCGCCCGATTGCAACAACACGACATCGCCGGGGACGAGCTGCACGGAAGGGATCTTGTGCATCTCGCCACTGCGGAGGACGTTGGCCTCGGTGACGGTCATCTTGGCCAGCGCTTCAAGCGCCTTGGCCGCTTTCGATTCCTGGAGAAAACCGATAATGGCGTTCACCAGTACCACGGCAAAGATCACACCCGCGTCGATCCATTCGTTGAGCGCGGCGGTGATGCAGCCCGCCGCGACCAGGATATAGATGAGCGGTTGGTGGAGTTGCAGCAGAAATGTGATCAGCGGGCCGTGTCCTTGGCGGACCGGGATGGCGTTGGGCCCGTACTGCTCTTGCCGAGTCTGGATCTCGAACAGATCCAGCCCTTTTTCCGCATGGCTGTCGAGCAGTGTAATCGCTTCATCTGCGGGAATTTGATGCAGATGTCTTTCCAGGAGAACTTCCATTTCGCATCCCCTCGCTTGTTATTCAACCGCAAGGCATCCTGTTGCACAAGTGACGCTGCCGCGGGCTCGAATTCGGAGCGCTCGCTAAGGGCGGGATCGACGGGAGCGGGCTTTCCACGCCAATGGGGGGACGGTTGCCCGATGCGCTCCAGGTCATGGCCGGGAACGCGTGACCGTTCGGGCGAACAGGAAGCCCGTGCCCAACGAAACGGAGGCGTGTCCACCGAGTTCTCGAATCGTCGGATCTGTTGTGTTGGACGATTGCTTTGACAAGGTGGAACTGTCTTGCCCCGCTGGCTCGATCGTCGACGGTACGCTTCTGCAATTTGAGTGCCAAAGGCGATCGGTCCCGGCGGCAATCGGCGGCACGGAAGTTGCACCCTTTCCAAGTCGCGGCGATCGTTGTTCCATCTCGCTTGGCAAAATGGAATTGGAAGTGCAACTCACGAGGCGAGTTCAACCGTGCCCGCGCCGTTGCGAACGCTTCCGGCGGTCGGCTAAGATTCGGCATAGTCAGACGCGATGCAAGAAAACAAGAAACGTGGGATCGTGGAACGAGAACCCACGTTCCACGGACAGAGAACAGAGAGGTGTTGCTAGTCGACGAGAGGCGAGTGCGAGGAAGTCGTCGGATGTGCGGAATCGCCCGTCGGCAAGCCGTGCGGAGACAGGCACGAGTCACTCGATAACGATTCGAACGATCAAATACTTCAGCCAGTATTGCGAGTCGACAGCATGGATACCAATCAACTTCGCTTCGTGTTGGAAGAGTTGAGTTTTTCGGCCGATCTGCCGGCGGCATTTCTATCCCAGCTGGCGGTCGACGCAACCCTGGAGCAAGCGCCGGCTGGCGGGTTGCTGTTTCGCGAAGGGAGTCAGAACGACAATCTCTATCTCGTTCGCAGCGGTCGCCTGGCATTGGAGATGAATGTTCTGGGGCGCGGGGCCGTGCGGATCTTGACGCTTGGCCCGGGAGAAATGGTCGGTTGGTCGTCGCTCTTGAACGAGGGCAAGATGACGGCCAGCGCCGTGGCGGTCGAGGATACCGAAGTGGTCGTTGCCCCGGCCGACAAGCTGCGGGCATTGAGCGAAGCGAATCACGATTTCGGCTTCCATCTGATGCGGCAAATGGCGGCCGCGCTGTCGATGCGGCTGGTCGCCACGCGTTTTCAACTGCTGGACCTATTCGCCGATTCGTCACCGACAACCTCGGACAGCCCCACGGAGCGTGACGGATGACCGCGACGATTTCCAATACGCAGGAGAGATTTCTGAGCAAGCCGACCTTTGCGCGGATCTTCGAGATTCTCCAGCGGCGTGGCTACCAGGTGATCGGCCCGACGCTCGATCAAGAGGCGATCGTCTACGACCGTATCGACTCGATCGAGGATCTGCCAAGAGGTTGGACCGATGAGCAGGAGCCGGGCAGGTATCGACTGGAAAAGCGCGACGACGACTCGTTGTTCGGCTATGTGGTCGGGCCGCATTCGTGGAAGCGATTTTTGTTTCCCCCGACGGCAAAACTGGCGGAAGCCAACAAGACCGAAGCGGGTTGGCAATTTCAAACCAGTGACGACGATCCGCCAAACTACGCCTTCTTGGGTGTGCGAGCATGTGAGCTGGCGGCGATGCGCATCCAGGATCGGGTATTCCTCGCCGGGCCGTATGTCGACGCCAACTATCAGCGTCGACGAACGTCGGCTCTTGTCATCGCCGTGAATTGCACCCAGGCCGCGTCGACATGTTTCTGCACCTCGATGGGCAGCGGACCCGCATGTACGAGCGGGTTTGACTTAGCGCTCACGGAATTGCCCGATGGATTCGTGCTGGAGGCGGCGACCTCCGAGGGAGAAGAGATTCTCGCCGAGTTGGAAACCGCCGAAGCGTCGATCGAGCAGTTACAATCTGCGCAGGTCGCGCGGCAGCGGGCCGTCGATCAGATCGAGCGGCATCTCGACACGACCGACATTCGCGACCTGCTCTTGTCGAATCTGGAACACCCGCGCTGGGATGATGTGGCCGAGCGCTGCTTGTCTTGCACGAACTGCACGATGGTTTGCCCGACCTGCTTTTGCAGCTCGGTGGAAGAAGTCAGCGATTTGGCCCACGAGCGCGTCGAGCGGGTGCGACACTGGGATTCGTGCTTCAATATCGATTTCAGTTATGTGAATGGGGGTAACGCCCGCGACGATATTCGCTCTCGCTACCGGCAGTGGTTGACCCACAAGCTTTCGTCGTGGCACGACCAGTTTGGCACATCGGGTTGCGTTGGTTGCGGGCGGTGCCTTACGTGGTGCCCGGTTGGCATCGACCTGACGGAAGAAGTGGCCGCCATTCGAGGAGACACATCATGAGTACCTCGCCCGCCGCCCCGACTCCGCCCGCGCATGCGGCCGCTCATCCGTGGCTGGCGCAGACGGTGACGATTCGCGAAATTCGGCCGGAGGTGGAGGGGGTGGCTACCTACGGTTTGGAATTCCAAGACGAAGCGGTTCGCGCGGCGTATCGCTTCGCCCCCGGCCAGTTCAACATGCTGTACCTGCCCGGCGCGGGTGAGATCGCGATTTCGGTGAGCGATGATCCCGAAAACCGATCCAGCTGTGCTCACACGATTCGCGTCGTCGGAAACGTGACGCGGACGCTGGCCGCCATGCAGGTCGGCGAAACGCTCGGACTGCGGGGGCCATTCGGCACGAGTTGGCCGCTGTCTGAGTGCATCGGTCGCGACGTCGTGCTCGTGGCCGGCGGGATCGGATTGGCTCCCCTACGACCGGCGATCTACACGCTGCTTCGAGATCGTCGGCAGTTCGGTCGAATCAATCTGCTGTTCGGTGCCCGCTCGCCCGACACATTGTTGTACGCCGATCAATTCGACGATTGGTCGCAACAAGGCATGATCGTGCATACGACGGTCGATCGCTCGGCGCCGGGTTGGATGGGGAGCGTCGGGGCGGTGACCATCCTGCTCGAACGGCTCCATTCGTTTGATCCCCGCAATACGGTACTGTTGTGTTGCGGTCCCGAGGTAATGATGAAGTTCACGGTGATGACGGCGCTGCATCGCGGCCTCTCTCCAGAGCAGATTTGGGTCTCGATGGAACGCAACATGCAATGCGCGGTGGGGCTGTGTGGACATTGCCAGTTGGGTCCGGAATTCATATGCAAGGATGGGCCGGTGTTCCGTTACGATCGCCTGGCCCCGATTATGGATGTCGAGGGATTATGATGGCCAGCAAACCGAAACTGGGTGTTTTCAAGTTCGCCTCCTGCGACGGTTGTCAGCTGTCGCTGCTCGATGCCGAAGATCACTTGCTGGCGGTGGCCGGGGCGGTCGACATCGCCTACTTCCTGGAGGTGACCAGTCGCATCCAGACGGGCCCCTACGATATCGCCTTGGTCGAAGGTTCGATCACCACGTCGCACGATGCCGAGCGGATTCAAGCCATCCGGCAGAACTCGAAATTTCTGATCACGATCGGCGCCTGTGCCACGGCGGGCGGTATTCAAGCCTTGCGCAACTGGTCCGACTGCGACGAGTTCGTGCGGTCCGTCTACGCCACGCCCGCTTACATCTCGACGTTGGCGACTTCGACCGCCATCGCCGAACACGTGAAAGTCGATTTCGAGTTGCGCGGCTGTCCGATCAACCAGTACCAGCTGATCGAAGTGATCCAGTCGTTGTTGGCCGGTCGACGACCACGAACACCCGTGCATAGTGTTTGTCTCGATTGCAAACGACGCGGCACGGTCTGCGTGATGGTCGCTCAAGACATGGCTTGCCTGGGACCGGTGACTCAGGCGGGCTGCGAGGCGATCTGTCCGACCTACAATCGCGGCTGTTATGGATGTTACGGGCCGGCCGCGCAGCCGAATCTGGTGAGTTTGACCGATCAATTTGCCGAGCAGGGTGTCCCGCCCGCGGATGTCGTCCGCAGCCTCCGCAGCTTCAACGGCTACGCGCCGGAGTTTCGCATCGAAAGCGATCGCCTCGAGGCGACCGAGGAGGAGCCATCATGACGGAACGTACTATCAAGGTCGAGGCGTTGACCCGCGTCGAGGGCGAAGGCGGATTGTACGTCAGATTGCGCGACGAGGCCGTGGAAGAAATTCGCCTGGAAATCTTTGAACCACCCCGTCTCTTCGAGGCCTTGCTTCGCGGTCGCGCATTGGAAGACGTTCCCGACATCACGGCCAGGATTTGCGGTATCTGTCCGGTGGCGTACCAGATGAGTAGCGTCCATGCGCTGGAAGCCGCTCTGGGCATGCACATCACTCCGGAGATTCGTCGGCTACGTCGGTTGCTCTACTGTGGCGAATGGATCGAGAGTCACGCCTTGCATGTCTACCTGCTGAACGCTCCCGACTTTCTCGGCTTCGAAAGTGGACTGGAGATGGCGGAACGATTTCCGGACGAAGTCAACCGCGGGTTGCGGATGAAGAAGCACGGCAACGAGCTGCTAGAGGTGCTCGGAGGACGGGCGATTCATCCCATCAATGTGGCGGTGGGTGGCTTCTATCGTTCTCCACGTCGCGACGATCTGCGGCGCTTGATCCCCAATTTCGAGTGGTGCTTACAGGCAGCCGTGGAAACGACGCGTTGGGTCGCTCAATTCGACTTCCCCGATTTCACATGCGACTATCAACTGGTTTCGCTTTCGCACGACGACGAATATCCGATGAATGAAGGCCACCTGGCGACGAGTGATGGCGAAGCGATTGAGGTGGAGGATTACGAGAGCGAATTTGAGGAGGTTCAGGTCGAACATTCGACCGCCTTTCACTCACTGCGAACGAAGACAGGGAGCCCGTACCTGCTCGGTCCCTTGGCTCGGGTCGGGCTGAACCTCGACCGGCTGTCGCCGACCGCGCGGCAGGTGGCGGATGAAGTTGGTATCGACTGGCCCTGCTTCAATCCGTTTCAGAGCATTGTGGCGCGGGGCTTGGAGTTGATCCACGCCTTCGAAGAAGCCCTCGATATTCTCCGCCAGTACCAGCCCGCCCGCCCGCCTCGCGTTGAATATGCGCCGGTCGCGGGTCAAGGCTGTGCCGCCACCGAAGCTCCCCGAGGTCTGTTATATCACCGCTACTCCGTCGACGCGGAGGGCAAAGTTCGCGAAGCCAAGATTGTCCCTCCGACTTCCCAAAATCAGCCACAGATCGAAGCCGATTTGCGGCGCTGGGTGCCTCGCGTGTTGAGTGAGGACGAAGCGACCACGGCGCGGCAATGCGAAAATTTGGTCCGTTGTTACGACCCCTGCATCAGTTGCTCCACCCATTTTCTCAGAGTTCAGATTGACCGATCGATGTAGCCCAAGTCTGCGAGTTGCGCACCCGAATGGGGAGGCCCCACCATGAAGACGGAAACTGGCAACACGCTCGTCGTCGGAATTGGCAGTCCGCGCGGCGATGATCAGGCCGGTTGGTTGATCGCCGATCGACTGGCCGCGGATTGTGAGCTAGCGAACGTCGTCGTGAAGCGAGCGGCATCGCCGGTCCATCTACTCGATTGGCTCGACCGTGTCGAGCGGCTGGTGATTTGCGACGCTTGCCACGGACTCGGCCGGGTGGGTGAAGTCGCGCATTGGCGGTGGCCTGATGGCGAGTTCCTCAATATGACGTGGTCCGGCACGCATGATCTGTCCCTGCCGACGGTTCTGCAGTTGGCCGAGCGACTGGGACGGTTGCCCCCGTCGGTGGTGGTTTGGGCCATCGAAGCCGCCACGGATGTGAGTACGACCACGATATCGGCCGCCGTCGAAGCGGCACTGCCCGATTGGATCGAGGCTGTCACGAATCACCTTCACCAGGAAACAACATGCACGAACGGTCCCTGGTAAGAGAACTCCTAAGGCAGGTTGACGCGATTCGCCTTCAACACGAGGCGGAGCGGGTTTCCGAGGTACGCGTGCGGGTCGGACCGCTCTCGGGCGTCGAGCCGTTGTTGTTGGCCAGTGCCTTTGAAGAGCTGGTAGCCGACAGCCGGGCCGCGAGCGCGTCTCTGGTGATCGACGAGGTCCCACTGTTGGCCGTTTGCAAATTGTGCGATCGCCAGATGGAGGTGACTGACTTTGTGTTCCGCTGTCGGAGTTGCGACGGCAATGTCCACGTCACCCAGGGTGACGAATTTGAATTGATTAGCGTGTCGCTATCAGAAAGTGTGTTGGCCGAGGAGGCGGTGTCATGACAGTCGAAACAAGAACCATTACGGTCCGGCGCGACGTCGCCGCGGAATCCCAGGCCGACGCGGCCAGTGAGCGTGAGCGGCTCTCGCGACGGGGCACGTTGGTTGTCAATTTGTTGTCGTCGCCTGGCGCGGGAAAGACGACGCTGTTGGAGGCGACCGCTCGTAGCCTGGGCGACCGCTACAGCATGGCTGTCTTGGTGGGCGACTTGGAGACCGATCGGGATGCCCGACGACTCAGTCCGCTGGTGCCAACGGCTCAACTGACAACGGGCGGGGCGTGTCACTTGGAATTGCCGCTGGTTCGTCGCGGACTCGCAGCCTTGGGAGATCCACAACTCGATTTCTTGTTCATCGAAAACGTGGGTAATCTGGTTTGTCCCGCCTCGCACGATCTGGCCGAACACCTGCGTGTCGTGCTGGTCAGCACCACCGAAGGCGACGACAAGCCAGGCAAGTATCCCAAGATGTTTCGTACAAGTCAGGCGATGCTGGTTACCAAACTCGACCTGCTACCTCATGTGCCCTTTTCCGTGGCGGCCGTCCGAGAAGACGCCCGACAGATTCAGCCCGACTTGGACGTGATGGAAGTCGGCGCGCTCGGGGGCGCGGGGATCGATACCTGGTGCAATTACTTGGAACAAGAACGAGCCTGCCGTCTCGCTTCCTACCTATGAATTCGTCAACGATGAAGATCGACTCGCCCGCTCGTACCGCGGCCCGGCTGACGTTGAGTGGCCGGGTGCAGGGGATCGGTTTGCGCCCCGCGGTAGCCCGGTTGGCCGCGTGCTTGTCGCTTGCCGGTTACGTCGGCAACACGCCCGCCGGCGTGGAGATTCATGTCGAAGGGCCGATCGTTGACGTGGAAAGATTTGAGCGGGAATTGCCCGGGCACTTGCCCGCCGCCGCCGAATTATTGTCGCTCGAGATCGTTCGGGCAGGCGTCTTGGACTTGGAGACCTTTCACGTGGGCCCCGTCGCCGATCGTTCCGCGGACCAGGGGGAGCTCACAGGCCGAGTCGACTGTCTGAGTTCGCTCTCGACTCGCGTGCCGCCGGACGTGGTCGTTTGCCAGGAATGTCTGATCGAGGTGAACAACGGCAGCGATCGCCGTCACCGTTATCCGTTGACCAGTTGCACCGACTGTGGCCCTCGCTATTCGATCATCGAGCGGATGCCGTACGAGCGCGAGCAGACAAGTATGGCGGCCTTTCCACTTTGTCATCGCTGTCGCGAGGAGTACGGATCGGCCAGCGAGCGACGATTTCACGCCCAGACAAGCGCTTGTCCCGCTTGTGGCCCCCGAGTCTGGCTGCGCGACGAGAGCGGTCGTGTAATCGGGCGGGGTGGCGATGCTTTGCAGGCGGCAAGCTCCGCAATCCGCGACGGGAAGATCGTGGCCCTGCGTGGCCTGGGCGGTTATCAATTGCTGGTCGACGCGACCTGCCAGGAAGCGGTCGAGCGGCTGCGCCAGCGGAAGCAACGTCGTGGCAAGCCGTTGGCCGTGATGGTCTCTTCGCCCCGCGCCGCGGAGAAAATCGTCCAACTCGACGAGACCGAACGAAGCGTGTTGGGCAGTCCGGCGGGGCCGATTGTCGTGGCTGCCGCGCGGAGCGATGCCGGCGTCGCCCCGTCGGTCACCGCCGGTCTGAATACGATCGGTGTGATGTTACCGACAACCCCCTGGCACGCGTTACTGCTGGCGTCCGTGGCTCGGCCTGTGGTCTGTACCAGCGCGAACCTGGCCGCCGACCCGCTGATCTACCAATCTGAATCGGCCCTGGCCGAACTGCGGGGTGTCGCCGACGTGTGGTGGGAACACGATCGACCGATTCTTCGACCGATCGACGACAGTGTGGTGCGGGTGATGGCCGATCGTCCGGTATCGATCCGCCTGGCGCGGGGTTATGCCCCTTTGTCGTTAGGTATCGAGGCCGTCGAGCCGTTGCTGGCTGTGGGTGGCCAGCAAAAAACTTCGATCGCGCTGGCGAACGGAGCCCAGGCCGTGTTGGGCCCGCACGTGGGGGATCTCGACACCGTGGCAGCGCGTCAGCGCTATGTGGAACAGCTGAAATCCTTGTCCAATCTTTATGGCATCGAGCAGAGCGATTTCGTTTGCGATCAGCATCCCGATTATTTTACGAGCGTTTGGGCAGCCAACCAGATGGCCAACGTCGCCCGCACTCAACATCATCACGCCCACATCGTCGCGGGCATGTTGGAGCACAATTGGCTCGATCGTGAGGTGCTTGGCGTCGCTTTCGACGGAACCGGCTACGGCGCGGACGGCACGATCTGGGGTGGCGAATTCTTGCGGGCCACGGCCACCGGCTTTGAGCGGGTGGGACATCTGCGGCCGTTTTGTCTGCCGGGTGGCGAACGTGCCGTGCGTGACCCGTGGAGAGTTGCCACGGCGCTCGTTCGTGAGGCGGCCGGAGAAGAGGTCGCCGCTCGACTGCAGTTTCATACGGGTGACGTCTCCGCGCTATTGCCTGTGTTGCAACGGCCAAGATTGTCGATGACGACGACCAGTGCCGGGCGGCTGTTCGATGGCGTGGCCGCGCTGGTCCTGGGCATGGAACAGTGCGTTTACGAAGGGGAAGCGGCGATGAAGTTGGAGGCGGCCTGCGATACGTCGGCCAGCGGGCAGTACGACATGGCCATTTCAACGACGGAGCCAAGGCAGCTCGATTGGCGTCGGCTGGTGCGGCAGGTTTTGAGCGAGCGAGCCGCCGGGGTTTCGCCGGGCGCGATGGCGATGCGATTTCACCGCGGACTGGCGGAGGCCATCTACCGAGTTTGTCGAAGTCACTCTCCGCTGCCGGTCGTGCTCGGCGGCGGGGTATTTCAGAATCGAGTCCTCAGCGAGCTCTTGGCGGCGCGATTTTCCGACAGTGATCAACCGCTGGGTCTTCCTGGAATGATTCCACCCAATGACGGCGGACTGGCTGCCGGTCAACTGGCGGTTGCCGCGGCATTGGCCCATCGCAGGAGAGCCGTCTCATGTGCCTAGGTATCCCGGGAAAAGTCGTCCGCTGGATCGATCGCACGGACCAGGTCGCCCGCGCCGAGGTCGAGTTCGATGGTGTGCGGCGGGTTTGTTACATGGCCTGTGTGACGGACGCGGAAGAGGGCGACTATGTGATCGTGCATGCCGGCATCGCCATTAGCCGTGTCGACCCAGCGGAGGCACAGCGCGTGTTTGATGAACTTGCGGCGCTGGGTGACGACGACGGCTGGAAAGAGAGTGCGAGATGAAGTACCTCGACGAATATCGCGATCCGACCGCGGCCCGCAAGCTGCTAGTCGAGATTCGACGTCGGGCGAGTCGCCCTTGGGTGCTGATGGAGGTTTGCGGCGGACAGACACACGGACTGTTGCGGCACGGCATTGAAGCGGAGTTGGAGGGCGTGGTCGAGTTGATCCACGGACCAGGTTGCCCGGTCTGTGTGACGCCGTTGGAAGCGATTGATACCGCACAACAGCTGGCGCTGCGAGACGACGTGATTCTGACCAGCTTCGGCGACATGCTGCGAGTGCCTGGCAGCCGACGTTCGCTTTTGGATGCCCGAACCGCCGGCGGGCAAGTGCGGATTGTCTACTCACCGTTGGACGCCGTCGAATTGGCGAAACGTCATCGCGACAAGCAGATTGTCTTCTTCGCGGTTGGGTTTGAGACGACCGCGCCGGCCACCGCCTTGGCCGTTCGACAAGCGGCTCGCGAGAATCTCGACAACTTCAGCCTGTTGGTCGCGCACGTTCGTGTGCTGCCGGCCATGGAACGCCTGGTGCAATCTCCCGACAACCGCGTGCAAGGATTTCTGGCGGCAGGGCACGTTTGCACGATCACGGGTTACGAGTCTTACGAACCGTTCGTTCACCGTTACCCGCTGCCGGTGGTGGTGACTGGATTTGAACCGTTGGACCTGCTCGCAGGCATTTTGGCCTGCGTCCGACAATTGGAAGCGGGCGAGGCGCGGGTTGAGAATGGCTATGCGCGGAGCGTCCGTCGCCGAGGAAATCAGGCGGCACAGGATGTGGTGCGAGAAGTTTATGAGGTTTGCGATCGCCCCTGGCGCGGCTTTGGCGTCGTGCCCGATGGCGGCCTACAGCTGCGCGACGCTTGGCGAAGCTTTGACGCGGCCGATCGATTCGGCGGCCTGGCCCAACTACCTATCGTGGAGACGGAAGAGTGCCGCAGCGCGGATGTGTTGGCGGGCCGGATCAAACCGCCCGAGTGCCCGGCCTTCGCCACGACTTGTACGCCCGAGCGTCCGCTGGGGGCGCCGATGGTGTCCTCCGAAGGGGCTTGCGCGGCTTATCATCGCTATCGAAGTCTGCAGGTGACGTGAATCTCATGGCCGACCCCGATCAACAGGCAATCTGGCAACAGTATTGTCCCACGCCGTTGGCGTTGGATGGCGATCACATCACGCTGGCGCACGGCGAGGGAGGGCGGCTGATGCGCAAGCTTATCGGGGAACGGATCATCCCCACGCTCGGCGGTGACGTGCTGTCATCGCTGTCCGACGCCGCGCCGCTGCCGGCGATCGCCGGAGAGTTGGCTATGACAACCGATAGTTTTGTCGTCTCGCCGCTATTCTTTCCCGGTGGTGACATCGGATCATTGGCGGTTAATGGCACCGTAAATGACTTGGCAGTTAGCGGAGCGCGACCGCTGTATCTGACACTGTCGCTGATCCTCGAAGAGGGCTTGCCGATATCGGTGCTCGATCGCGTGCTGCAAAGCGTGGCAGCCGCGGCCGTGGGAGGAGGAGTTCAGGTCGTCGCCGGCGACACCAAGGTTGTGCCTCGTGGCGCCGCCGATGGCCTGTTTATCAATACCACCGGCGTTGGCCAGTTGAGTAAACCGATTGTGGCCGGGCCCACCGCGCTCGGCGAGGGAGATGAATTGATCGTCTCGGGACCGATCGGTCGCCATGGAATGGCCGTTCTCTGCGCTCGCGAGCAGCTGGCCTTGGAGCCTCCGCCGACGAGCGACTCCGCTCCCCTGGCAACAGCCGCGGAAGCCTTGCGAGAACGACTCGGGCCACGTCTCCGTGCCATGCGCGACGCCACGCGGGGTGGTGTGGCCGCGGTGCTTCACGAATGGGCCGAAGCTTGTGGACTGACGATGTCGATTCGCGACCACGATGTCCCGGTATCCGCCGATGTTCGTGGCGCCTGTGAACTGTTGGGTCTCGACCCGCTGCACGTTGCCAACGAAGGCACGATGGTCGTGGCGGTGGAGCCGGGGAGCGGCCAGGCGGCGCTAGAAGTCCTGCATGCGTTACCAGGAACCGCCGGCGCCACTTTGATTGGCCAGGTCACGCTCCGCCAACTCGCCCCCGTGACAATTCAGCGGACGCTGGGAAGCGAACAACCGCTCGATGAACCGCTGGGGGCCATGCTGCCAAGGATCTGTTAACAAGCTGAGAGACGAACGTCGGGTGCTCAGCGAATCGACTCGATCCCGACGTCCTCGGCCGGTCGGGGACCAGGCGCTGGCCAGTGGAATTTGCGCTCTGTCGCCTCGATGCGAACATCGTTGATGCTGGCTTCCCGACGTCGCATCCGTCCCTCCTCGTCGAACTCCCAAAGTTCGTTTCCGTAAGCGCGATACCATTGGCCCGCGTTGTCCTTGTATTCGTACTGAAAGCGGACGGCAATGCGGTCATCCCCGAAACTCCACAGTGACTTGACGAGGCGGTAGTCGAGTTCGGTTTCCCACTTGCCGGTCAGAAACGCGCGAATCTGATCTCGTCCTTGGAGGAACTGATCTCGATTTCGCCACTCGGAAGTTTCCGAATAAGCCAGGGAGACCCGCTGTGGATCACGCGAATTCCAGGCGTCTTCGGCGGCCCGGACCTTGGCCATGGCGGTTTCGAGTGTGAAGGGTGGGCGAATGTCAGTGGGCGAGGTCATAGTCGACTCCTGTTCTTCGATGGGTGACGGCCGAGCCGAGTGAGGTGCTCGGCCCGGCCCGCTTGTCGTGTTCTTGCTTACGCGGCTCTACTGCGAAGCGTCCTACTTAGTCGGAATGCGGCAATTCTCGGTCGAGAAAGTCACGCATCCGCCGAGCGATCGTGGCGCCCTCTTCTTCCAACGCAAAGTGGCCCGTATCGAGCAGGTGGAACTCCACCTTTTCGAGGTCGCGTCGGTAGGGATGGGCCCCCGCGGCGGGAAAGATCTGGTCGTTCTTTCCCCACACCACCAGCGTCGGCGGTTGATGCTCGCGGAGATATGCCTGCCACTTTGGATAGAGCGGCGGATTGCTGCCGTAGCTATAGAACAAGGCGAGTTGGATCTCTTGATTGCCAGGGCGATCCAACCGCGGCTGCACATGCCCCCAGTTGTCCGGGCTGATCGTCTCGACATTGCGCACCCCATGGGTGTACTGCCACTTGGTCGCCTCGAGGGTCAGAAATGCACGAAGTTTGTCTCCCTGGGCGGTGGTGCGGTTTTTCCAGTAGGCCTTGATCGGTTTCCAGAACTCGTTGTCGAGACCTTCGTCATAGGCGTTGCCATTCTGGACGATCAGGGTTTCCACGCGTTCGGGATACTTTGCCGCCAGGCGAAAGCCAATCGGGGCCCCGTAGTCCATCAGGTAGATCGAGTACTTCTCCAGGCCGAGCTGTTCGGTGAATTTTTCCACTACGGTGGCCAGGTTGTCGAACGTGTAGTCGAACTCATCGACCGCCGGCGCCGAGCTGTTGCCGAAGCCGGGATAGTCCGGGGCGACCACGTGATACTTGTCCGCCAGCGCGGGAATCAGATTGCGGAACATGTGGGAGGAAGTTGGGAACCCATGAAGCAGCAGCAGCGTGGGCGCGTCTGGAGGGCCCGCTTCGCGATAGAAGATGTCGAGGCCGTCGACCTGGACGGTGCGATGCAGGACTTGGTTGACCGGCGCGGAAGTTTCCTCGACAGCGTAGCCGACGGAGGCGGTGGTCGCGGCGAGCAGCATCAGGGTGAGGGCGATGAGTCGTTGGCTGGAGCGGGTCATGATCGGTATCCTTCGGTAAGGGGAAACGGTTGACGAGAAAGTTGAATAGGGACGGTGTTGGGCTGAGACGAAGTTAAACGGGGCCTCGTTGCCGGTGGGCAGGATAAACAGACAGGTCTGTATATATCGAGGCAAAAAAGAATAATACGGCTGGCGCTACCTCCTTTTTGCTTTGGCGATGAGGGTGAGAGCGGCCTCCTGGGCGAGGTCCGCTGGATCGGGTGTCTGTTCTATGACGGCCGTGACGATGGCCCCTTCCACGAGCAAGGCGATTGCTGGCGTGGCGGTTGCCGCCTTGGCTCCCTGACTTTCCGCGATGATTTCCGCGAGCAGATCGTAGAATCGCTTCTTGTGTTCTGCCGCGAACCGCGTTGCCTGGTGGCGGGCGTCGGCCAGTTCGACGGTGGCGTTGATGAAAGCGCAGCCGCGGAAGTCGGAGCTCTTGAACCAGTCCTTGAGGGCGGCGAAGAACGCCTCCAGGCGATCGAGGCCTTTCTTCTCGTGGCGTTCTATCCAGCGGGCAAACATCTCGCCGAACTTCTGCTCGCGATACTTGAGCACGTCGAGGATCAGCTCGTCTTTGGAGCCGAAATGGTTGTAGAGGGTCATCTTGGCGACTTCCGCCTCGGCGATGATCCGGTCGATGCCGACCGCGCGGACACCTTCGGAATAGAACAGCCTTTCGGCGGTTTCTACGATGCGATCTCGGGCGCTGGATTTGGTGCGGGTCTTGCTCATGCTCGAATTATACAGACCTGTCTGTATCTGTCAAGCGCTGGTCAAGATTTTTTCCGGAAATTCGCTCAGGCGACTGGGCCCCGGGTCCGCTGCGCGGAGCACGTTCCCCTGCCCTGCTTCGCTGGTCCGGCGGGCCGGCGATTCATCCGATCGCAGCCCGCCAAGATTCGCCAGCCACGGGCGAATAGTCGGGCGTGCAGTCATCGGTGGTGGGTGCCGCGGCATCGTCGGCTTGGAACTCCAATCCTTTGGGATCGGGGGCCCTTGATCCTCAAGTCATCTGTACTAATACTTCTAGTACAGTTGAGGACTCCATGCAGTTTCAAATCGACGCCAACAGCCGCACGCCGATCTACCGGCAATTGACGACCCAGGTCCGAGAGGGCGTGGCTCGGGGAAAATTGTCCGCGGGAGAAAAGCTCCCGTCGGTCCGCGAACTATCTCGAACGCTCATCGTCAATCCCAACACCATCGCCAAGGCCTACTCGGAATTGGAGCGAGCGGGAATCGTGGTCACGCGGGCGGGAGTCGGAGCGTTTGTGGCGGAGCCGAACACCGGCCTCACCAAAAAGGTTCGCAAAGAGCGGATCGCGGTCATGCTCGACGAGCTGTTGACCGAAGCGGTTCATCTGGGGCTGACACCGGAGGAGATCATCGCGATGACGAAAGATCGCATCAAGAATTTTCGGTGGACTCAAGAATAAGAGGGTGACGAAATGCCGAATGCCATCGAGACGCATCGACTCACAAAGTACTACGGGTCGAAGTGTGTTGTTGATTCACTCGATCTGAAAGTGGAACAAGGTTCGGTCTACGGACTGCTGGGGCGCAACGGATGTGGAAAGTCGACGACCATCAAGATGCTGATGGGCTTCGTCCATCCGACGCGAGGTTCGGCCGAGCTTCTGGGCCAGGATGTTTCGCAGATGCCGCCCGAGATGCGGAGCCAAATCGCTTACATTGCCGAAGGGCATCCGCTCTATCGCTGGATGACGGTCGGCCAGTCGATTCGTTTTGCCCGCGCTTTCTACGATCGCTGGAACCATGAACTGCTCGAGCAGATCATCGATCATTTTGCTCTGGCCAGTAACGCCAAGATTCGCCGGCTCTCCTGCGGTCAACGGGCGCAGCTCTCGTTGGCCTTGGCGGTCGCTCAGGAGCCAGAACTCTTGGTATTGGACGACCCGACCTTGGGACTCGATACCGTCGTGCGGCGGGACTTCTTGGAATCGCTGATTCAGATCATCCAGAAGGCGGGGCGGACCATTCTCTTCAGCTCTCACATTCTGGGAGACGTCGAGCGGGTTGCCGATCGGATCGGCATTCTGGTCGATGGCGTGCTCCGCGTCGATTGTCCCACGGAGACGTTCAAACAGTCGATACGCAAGGTGGTCCTGGAGTTCGATCACACGCCCCCCGCGATTCCCACCTGCGACGGTCTGATCGGCAGCTGGCAGATCGGCAATCGGCTGGAACTGGTCTTTGTCGGTTACGAAGAGAAACACCGCGTCGTGGCCGAGTCACTGGAGCCACGGACGCTGGAAGTTATGGAGCTGAATCTGGAAGACGCCTTTATTTCCTACACCCGCGGGCATCGCCGCTCGCTCCCTCTACTTCATGGAGAACGGCCCGATGTGGAAGGCTCTCGCGTTTAAAGACATTCGCGAAACGATCGGCATCGCCGCGCTGGGTCTGCTGGCACTGATCCTGGCCGCCTCGGCCGCCATGCGAATCGCGGTCGATCCGACGGGGCTGGTGATGGGGGGCGGGCCTCACGATTCCGAGATTCCCTTCGTCGGTGGAACGTTTAAGTCTCACTTCACGGTCATCTCTTTTCTGTTGGTCGCGGCGCTCGGATTTCGGCAATCGCTGGGAGAAATGTTCCAGAGCGGATACCTTTACCTCTTCCATCGCCCGATCAGCCTCGCCCGCGTTCTGGCCGTGAAGATGATCGTCGGCATCTTTATCTACCTGGTATGCGGAGCGATTTCGATCCTGGCGGTCGGCCTTTGGGCGCAGACCCCCGGAACCCATGCCAGTCCGTTTGAGTGGTCGATGACGATCCCGGTTTGGCGAGTTTGGCTTTCGATGCCGGTTATCTATTTGGGGGCGATGTTGTCGGGGATGCGACCGGCGCGTTGGGCGGGGACTCGCCTGGCCCCGTTGGTCGGAGTGATGGTCCTCACGGCACTCATCCAAGATTTGCCCTCTTGGATGATTCTCGGCCCTCTGTCGTTGTTGGCCGTTGCCGCGGTCTTGATCATCAATATCGTTTCCGTCAGCCGAACTCGAGACTACGCATGAGGAAACCCGCCATGGTCCGTCGAACATCGCTCCTGGTTACTCTGACGCTGGCAACCGTGGTGGCCCTCGGTATCGGCGGAGCGTGGAAGAGTTTCATCTATTGGGGGTCATCGATCTTGTCGGCGGCTCCTACGCAATCCGATTTCTACGAATATTTGCATGTACGGGGCGACGGCGAGGTGCTCATCAGCCGGTACGATGCCAATTACGATCCGGACACCGCGGTCACGAAGAGCCTCGATGGAGAGGTGGTCGATACGACCGGGAGGTTGCAGGTTACGCTCCAGGGGATTCAATTGATGCCAGCGGCGGATGTCAATCCACCACCCGATCCGGTTTGGGAAAATCGATTACTCCCGTACGGCGTCACGAAAGAACCGCAATTGTGGTACTTCGTTCATAACGGACAGTTAAACGGCAGCGGTTACTTCATTGGCTACGACTCACGACAAAATATCCCTCTCGCCTATATTGGCAGAGAGGGTTTTCGTAAGGAGAAGCCGCCGCTTGAGGAGCATTTTCAGATCGATTTTCGAACTATCCTTCCTGGGAGCTACTTGGAACAGGGGTCGATGACCATCGATAGCTGGGACAGAACATCGGAACCGAGTTCCGGTCGATCTTATGATTCGTTCTATGTCGCGACCGAAGGCGACGTGCTGAAAATTAACACCTCGGACCGGACGCTTCGCGAGCTGGCGACCGAAGTGGATGCGTTTGCCGTGGGGCAAGTTCAGACACCGCTGGAGGAGTTGCCCTTGGCCGACGAAGGCGCGATCTACTACAACCCTCAATTCCAACTGTTGGCTCGCACGCCCGACCACCTGCTGCTGTTCGATCCTGGAGATTCAACGATGGTTCGGTTCCAGGTGCCGGAGGTGCTCAAAAATCGAAGCGCCATCTACTATATGATCGACGACGAGACGCTACTGGGGCACGACACTTCCCAGGAAGGGGCGATCGCGCGAAACTTGCTCGTCTGGTTCGATAGCGACAAAGTCCTTCGAGAGCAGGAGGTCATCTTGTCCGTAGATTTCGACCCGCCCAATCCTCAGGCGGAAGCCGTCAAGGCAGCGATTGGCTATCCCGCGCCAATCGTCCAGCTGATCGATACGGGTCTGGTCTGGCCCTGGCGTTACCTGCGGAATGAACAGGTCGCCAGCTTTACCGAAGGCGTAAGAAAAGCCTATCGAGATAACTGGAGCTGGATTACCGTCGGAATCACGTTCTCCCTGGGAGCGATTCTGGCCGGCTGGGTTGTGTATCTGCAACGACGTTCCGATCGATCGCACACACTATGTTGGGTGGCCTTTGTCTTCTTTGCCGGTGCGCCGGGCTTTTTGGCCTACCTGTTCCACCGGCAGTGGCCGGTGAGTTTGCCTTGCCCGGAGTGCGGATGCCGTACTCCTCTCGATCGAGCTTCCTGCTTCCGCTGCTCGGCCGAGTTTCCTCGGCCCCTGGCGAACGGCTCGGAAGTGTTTGCCTAGCAGGTGTTAATCGAGATGGCTACTTCGGTGGGTGCTACGGTAAGTGCCCGGCACATCGAGTAACCGGCGACTCAAGCGCGCGCCAGGGTGCTTGTGCCACGGCATGCCCGAGACCGAACCGATGCGAAGAAGAAAGCCGAGTCAACCTGAGGCTGACTCGGCTCCTTGGCTGGTGGCCAGGGGGTGGCCTATCCTCGCGCCTTCTGTAGGTGTTGCGCGGTTACTCCGACGAGGGCGTACTTTCCTGAGGCTGCTCGCTATTCGCTTCGGAGCGATTGGAAGCGATGCGTTCCGGTTCGGTGGATATCTCTTCGTTGGTTAGCAATTGATGATCGCCCGGTATGCTCGAATCGGCCGGATCGAGCCGCGCGAGCAACCGGTCAGGCCCATCGCTGGAAGATTCATGCAAGGCGATCGATTCGTCTTGTAGGTCTTCCAGGATATCGAGCAGTTCACCGCTCTCGGTCCAGTCGTCCACGAATAGAGCGGTTTCCTCTTCGTGATTATCCTTATCGTTCAGTAGTTCGAATCGATCGAATACCCGATCAACCTGTCGATCGAAGTGGGTGAGCCGATCGACACGACCGACGCTATTCGCGGCAAACAGACGATCGGCAAGGTTCGCCGCGGGAATCGTGGCTTCTCGGTAGCTGCTGAGGATCGCGCCGCTTGTATCCGCACGATAGAACAGACCTCGATTGCCGATCAATTCCAACGAGATGGTGCTCGATAGATGGGAGGACCCGTTGGTCGGCATGCTGAACGCTCGATCGACATAGACGGCCGAGGATTGTCGGCTGAGTTCCAAGCTGGCGGACATGATCGAGCCGGCGGCGTTAAGATCGGGAAGGCCCAGCTTGTGGCCGAACTCATGGATGACCGTATGTTGCAGGTCGGCCGTGGACCAGCCACGTCCGGCCGCATCCTGGTCGATCCAGACGGAAGTGTTGGCCAGTCCGAGCATGCCATCTCGCAGATTGGTCACGTAAACAGGCGTCTCGCGGAGCGCCTCGATCGCCGTGCTGTCGTAACCTCGCTCGGCCCAATAGCCTACCGCGGTATCGATGATGTCGCGGGAGACCGACTGAATGGTGCCGAGATTCGCCGGAGTGTTATCGCTCGGTTCACCCAATAGGAGCGGGGCACCCCCGTCGTCATCTTCGATGGTCGCGACTCGGGAGTCGTTGCCGCTGGCGACGTCGCCCCCGGTGACGCTGTTGATGTCGAGCGTGAAGGTCTCATCCGCCTCGCCAATGGTATCGTCGATAATCTGGATGCCAGGGAGGGCTACCGTGGGTACCACGGCTCCGACGGCAAACACCAGTGTGCCACTCACACTCGCATAGTCTCCGGTGAACGGGTAGCCGGTTCCTGTGGCGGTGCCGTCGTTGGTTTGGAGAACCACGGTGACGACATGGTCGGTCGGTTCGGCCAGCGTGACGGTAAAGCTGGCCGTGGCACCTGGACCTTCGAGGATTGGCGCGCCGGGGCCTGCCATCTGGACGAGAGCGTCGTCAGTGATAACGGCTGTTGCAGTAAGGTCTTGGGCATCGCCGCCGGTAACCTGCTCAATTTCGACTTCGAACGTTTCGTCCGCCTCGTCGATGGTATCGTCGACAACCAGAATTCCCGGAAGTGCCGCGTTTGGTTGAACGTTTCCGGCGGCAAAGGTGAGTGTGCCGCTGACACTCGCGTAGTCGCCGGTGAACGGATAACCGGTTCCGGTGGCAGTGATGTCGTTTGTCTTCAGAATGACGGTCACGACATGATCGGTCGGCTCCGCCAGGGTCACGGAGAACTGGGCTTTATCACCGGAGGCCTCTCGAATCGGATCGTCCGGCCCTACAAGCAACACGAGTGCGTCGTCGGTAATGACCGCCGTATCCGAATCGGCGTTCGGGTTAATGGCCGCACCATCGGCGCTGAGGATGTCGACCTGGAAGGTTTCATCCGATTCAGAGATCGTGTCGTCGACGACCAGAATCGGCAGGGTCTTGACGGTTTGACCCGCCTGGAATGTCAAAGTTCCACTGCTGTCGGCGTAGTCTCCCGTAAATGGGTAGCCGGTTCCGGTGGCGGTAATGTCGCTGGTCTCCAGCACGACCTTGACCGTCTTGCTGCTGGCTTCGGAAAGCGTCACGGTAAAGTCGGCCGTATCGCCCGATCCCTCCCGAACGGATGAGGCGGGTCCCGCCAGGCTAACCTGGGGGACGACGGAGAGGCGGACAACTTCGGGGGTGCTCGAATTACTGTCCAAGTCGCCGTACTCGATCTTCCATTGAAGGCCAGCATCCAAGCTTGGCAAGTAGCTTGTGTTTTCCGGCAAAATTCCACCTGGCAAGTTATTGAACGTCCCGGTGATCGACTCGGCCTCGAGGATGTCGAATTCGTCTCCGGCGGAGGGACTGAAGCTGTTGATCAATGAGACGTCGAGGGTGCCATCGAGAGTGGCGTCACCGTCGGCACTTGTTCCATCGATGATCTTGAGGACGTCGTAGTCGTCGCCTGCATCTTCGCCACCGATCTCGATTTCTAACGTGGCGTCGTCGCCGAAGGCGATATCGCCCTCAAGTGTCAATTCACCGGGCGATCGGCCAGGTCGCCACTTGGCGCCATTGTTGATGCTCAAGAGATCCTGGGTGAACTTCCAGTTACCAATGCCACCTGCCTCGGCTTCTTCACCGAGAGTCACCGAACCCTTGAGATCGACGGTGGCTTGGGCATGTCTTGTCTCGAGGACACCCTTGTGGGTGCTCGGGGCAATGTCGGTGATTCCATTGACTGTGAGTGTGGAACCATTTCCGTTGACGAACACGTCGCCTTGGGCTCGGGGAGCGATATCCAACCGCTCGATTTCAGCGGTTCCCTTGGTAGCAACTCCAACATTCAAGACACCCGGCTGGCTATCTCCGATCTTGGCTCGCGTGGTGACCTCGAGATGACCATCGTCGCGTACCGTGACCTCGCCCTCGGCTCCAAAGCCTACGAAGAGCTGTCCAATTTCCGCTTCGCCCTCATCGAAAATGTTGAGGGTTCCATCATCCAAATCCGGATTTGAAGTTAGTGTATTACCCACATAAACCAGGGTCATGTCGAGCTTCGCCTCGTCCGTCACTTGAACCAGGCCGCGCGCTCCCGAACCGATCTCCAAGGTCGTACCACTCAACTCGGATCCAAGATTGGTGACCGAGACGTTGCTGAGGCCATGCTTGCCGACGCGTAGTGTCGACGCCGAAACGGTAGGGCCGTCGCCAGTTCCCTTCTCCATGGTCAGAGAGCCATAGTCGATGTTCAGCGTGCTAAAGTTGGCCGTGGCCCCCCTTTCGAAGTTAATTGCCCCGGAGCCGGTAATTTCGCCGACCGTGGTCGTGGTTCCGGTGGCGGTCAGTGTTCCCGCTCCGTGGATCGTGAAGTCCGTGTTTCTCTCAACGTCGACACTTTGCGTGACGACGAGAGTGTTGTTCTCAATATCGAGATCGAGTTCCGCGCCATCCTCAACCGTGATTGACGCTAAGGCATTGTTGCCTTGGACGTCGACGTTGAGATCGACATCATAACTACCCGCTTCTGAAGGGAAGGTTACAGTATCTGCATTAGGATCCTCGCCGGGATACTTGTTCGCAGGTCCGTCCCAGTTCGCGGGATCATCCCAGTCGTCTCCTGTTCCATCGCCACTCCAGGTGAAAGCTGCCAACACACGCCGCGATTCCAGCAGCTCCAGGCCGAGTGATAGATAACGCGACTGTGCAGCCTGGGATCGCTGGGCACGACGAAGGGCACGTTTCTTGGTTCGGGGTCGCAGAGCTTTCTTGGTGCGCATGACTAGAACTCCCTATAGAAATGAGGTTCAGCAGCGTGATTTGATGGTGACGTAGCACTTGCTCGTTGGCAGTTGCGCTGAAAGACGCTCCCAAGCCCTTTGTCGCGGCCAACAAGAGTCGATAAGCGACGTTCTACATCGCGGAAAGAAAATGGCAATAACTTCTGTGAATTTTTTTTCGATTCGATGTCGGTTGTGAGAGTAGGGGGAGTTCGCATTCGTGGCCGTAACAACCACGACTCACAAAGAGAGGATCGCTCGCAGCGAGCCTCGCGATCGCTTACCCATTTACAGATAAGGGCTTTCGTAATCGAGTCGCAAGCGGCGCGACACGCGTGAGCTGTGTCAGGGCGATTCAGAGGGCGCTTTATCGCCGGCAGTAATGACGGCAGTTAGCGGTCCAATCTATTGGACCGCTGAAGCGATCCTCGACAACACTTCCGCGTCGCTGGGGTACTTGGCCGGCAGCACGGCCCGCAGTGGAATGGGCACCTCGTCCATGCGATAGGCGGTGCCGGGCAGATGGATCCCGTGGACGGCCGTGGTAAACCGCACGGTCGGATCGACAGCCGAGGCGACTGTCGGATGATCGAGCACGACGGTGGGAATCTCGCGCAGCCGCAACTGCGCCGCGCGCGACATTTCCTGAACACCCTCGCTGCCAACCAACAGACAGGCATCGACCTCGCCCCGCTCGAGCATATCGCCGGCCGTGTACTCGCCAGGATTGTAGCGAGGAAAGCCGCGGCCCAGATTGACGCTGAACGGATAGCCGGTCATCCAGCAGAGCACGTTGTCGGCGCCGGTGACGTCGCCCGCCATCCGCATCCGCCGGGCATGAAAGCGAGTGTGCGCGTTCAAATCGCGCGTCAGTCGCAGCAGGGCTTCGACACTTCGATGGCCCAACCCGGTGTGCGCCAATCCCAGTCCAAAGAAGAAGACGCCGCACTGACACGCTTGAAAACGTTCGGCCAGATCGACGATCTGCTCGTAGCTGGCGCCCGAAATGGCGGTCGGTTCGATCGGCACGCCTAGCACCAAACTCCGCAGCGCCCAAATCAATTCGAAGTCGCCTTCGGGTTCGATCTGAATGAACAGATCGGCCGCTCGTGCCGTTTCGGTCTCTTGGGTGTCGATGACGATAACCGTCCGATCAGCGCGGCCCCCGGGGATGAATTGTCCGACCGGATCGACCGAGTAGCGTTCGAAGTGACGGGGGTGGGTTTGCGAAGGATCGACTCCCCAGAAGACGACCAGATCGGCTCGATGACGGATTTCGCCCAGTGTGCAGGTCGACTCACCCACCTCCTGGATGGCCATGATCGAAGGTGCATGGCAGGTCGAGGCGGTGGTGTCGACCGTGGCCCCAAGTTGGTCGCCCAGACGGGCGGCGGCGCGCTGACCCTCGGTACTGCTCCGGGAGAGTCCGTAAACAAGGGGCCAACGGGCGGAGGTGAGAATATTGGCCGCGCGGTCGATTGCCGCCTCCATCTCCGAGGCTTGCCCTTCGATCTCGGCGATCGGTGGTTGTCGTGATTCCTGTTCGAGAAACCATGACTCCGACAGATGGCAGGCTCCCGAAACTTCGGTGATCCGACCTCCCTCGACCGTCATCCGCAGATCATCGCAAACACATCCGCAAACCGTGCAGGCGACATCTTCAAAGACGGTCATCAGAATCGGTCCGGGTCGAAGCCGGGTCACGAAGGGGAGGTAGGAATCGAGCGCCGATGGTAGCCCTGTCAGGCGATCGCGCTCAGGCAAGAGATGTATGGTGCCTGTTTTCTAGCCGGCATGCAATGCATCAACCACCGGCGTCGACACCGGCGGGTGTGACAGGTTGTCCCGCGCCGGGTGAGGCCGGGAAAACTCAGGCCGGCTCGGCCGGGGTGCCGTGCGCCTCGGCGGCGGAGCCGGCGTTGCCCGCAATGGGGGGGATGGCAGCCGCACGCAGTGCCGACTCGTCGGCCTCGAATTTGAGATACCAGCCGTTGAGCTCGGTTCCCGCCGGGCGGAGCCAGGGCGTGTTGTCGAATACCTCGCGATGTATGGGGCTACCGTAGAGCAATAGCACCGGCCGCGGGTTCTCCAGTAGCGAGGCGTGCAGGTTGTTGAGCACTGCCCGGAGCACCGGCGGCTCAAAAGGATTGAACAGGAACAGCACCAGCGGTTCGCTGGGCAGCTCCACCGCGCCAGCGTCGTCACAAACGGCTGAGATGTCGCGACATGCCCGCGGTCCCTGGTAGCGCTCGAGATTGGTCACGGCGATGTCGTGCAAGCGCTGGGAGATTTCGACGCCGACGATCTTCTTGAAAGGAAAGGCGGAGCCGAGCAGCAGCGCACGGCCCTTGCCGGAGCCCATGTCGACGAAGGCGTAGTCGGGATAGGAGACGGGCAACCGTGAAATAATGTAGCCGAACTCCATGATGGGGGTTGGTTCGTAGAAGACGGCGTCTTGCTCCCGCTCACCCTCGATCCCGAGATCGGCGACGGGGACCATCTCGTAGGTGTCGACGCCGTGCCGCCGATCGAATTGCGACTCGGTCAGCCGCCAGAACCATTCGCTCTCGGTAAAGCGTCGTCCCAGAATATCGAACGGCTTGACCGCACAGATGCCCAAGGCGCGAAACCAGCCGAGATAACGCGCGAGCCAGACAATTTTTCGAGGAAACGCCAACGGTTGAAAACTGGCCATCGGATTCTTGCCAACGTGGTGCGAGTAGGGAGTGGGTTTCTTGTCGGCGCAAGTGGATGCCCGGCGAGGATCGAGGGCCTCAGGCAGGGGCTTTGAGCCGGCGCGAGAATTCTACCACCAGGATCGTCGTCGGCGGAACGTCAATTGTGGGCGGGTTTGATGTTCGTCTGCGACTCAGGAGGGAGTTTGATGAGATTGGTCAGCTTGTGACTTAGAAATCGGCCCAGAGGGCGTCGAGAAAAGATGAGTAAATCGCCAGCGATCCGATCTGGATCAGAACACAGATGAAGACCGCCAGCGCGATCCGTCGATCGATGAAGAAGAAACAGACCAGCGCGATGAGGCTGTTTCCGATGATGGAGATGCGGGGATCGGAGGAGGTCCAGCCCGCCAGCCAGCAGGCAACCACGGCGGTCGCGATAAACCAGGTGCGAATTCGCCATTGAACGGGCGGCTGCAACTCGCGCCAGGTAGGCCCCGGGTCGCTCCACGGCTCGTTCACGTCTTTGGACGAGGAGTGAGATTCTTCGTTCGCCATCCGCTTCGCCCCGGGGTACTCAGATTCAAGAGTCCATGGTGCAGGCGAGGCTGCGCCCGGCCGCGCTTCAGCTTTGCTAGCCCCATTACGTTCAATGTGCGATAATGTGAAGTGACGGAGTTGAATCTAACATTTGGGGCTCTTGCATGTCCATGGAATTCTCCTGCACGCACTGCGGCGTGACTCTCTCGGCGCCCGAGTCGGCTGTGGGTAGGCAGGGAAAGTGCAGTCAGTGCGACACGCAGTTTACGATTCCCGCGCCGCCGGCGGCCGTAACAGGAACGTCAGCGGAGTTGCCGTCCCCATCGATGAGTCGCTGGTCGGAGGAAGCCGACGAAGAACCGGAAATGTTGACCACGGCTGATCTCCTGCCCGACGATCGGCAAACTGTGGTGTCGGTCGAAGGGGCCGATGGTAGTAGCTTAGTGTGGATCGTCTGGGGTGGCATTCTCGGCAGCATCGGACTGTTCATGCTGTTGGTGATCTTGCTGATAGTCTCGCTGTTGGGAAGCGATGATGCGGGACAGGTTGCCGCACGGGAAGACGCGACCGACTCGGAACTTGCGGCGGGCGAGCGAGAGGAGGCCGCCTTCGACAAGTCCGCCGACAAGTCTCCTGATAAGTCCGCCGGTCAGAAACCTGCTAGCCGCAGACGGCGCCGCCGAACGTCTTCGGCAGCGGCTGAATCGGAACGGTCTTCGGCCCAGGAAGAATCGGCCAGCGAAGACTCGACAGAGAGCGACGATAGTCAGGCGCGGGAAGAGTCGGTTGAAAAGCGTACCGAAGCGGACCTGGCTTTCACGGAAGATACATCCACACCGTCTGTCACTGAACTGGATTCGCAAGAGGTGGCTACCGCGGAAGACGTGGCCGAGGATGTCGTTATTGCGGAGAAGGCCGCTGTCGCAGAAGAACCAGCCGCGGAAGAACCGGCAGAGGCTTCGCCGGCCGAGAGTGAAGTGGCGGAAGTGAGTGGCGATGAGGATGTCCCCGAAGCGGTGTCTCCTTCGACCGACGTGCCGTGGCAAGTGGTCGCCGATCCCTCGCCGGCCGACCAATGGGTCGTCGCACGAGGTTGGAAGAGAGATTTTGAGAACAGCTATCAACGACTGGCGATTTCACCGTCGCGGCGCATGTTGTTGATCAAGGTCAAGAATACGGTGATGTCGCTCGATCTGACCAACGGTCGAGAGATTGCCAGTCGAGAAGCGAAGAAGTGGCGCGGCGCCAGGTACGCCGTCCGCGACGACGGGCTGTACATGGCGTCGATCAATGGAAGCCTGCTCAAGGTCGACGGCCTAACGAAAGATGCCAGAAGTTCCGAGTTCGAAGTGGGACGCAAACCGGCAGTCAAGCGGGTGATCTTCAGTGGTGACGGCACACTCTGGGCAGTCCAGCCTGGCAAAGAAGTGATCACGCTTCGCCACTTCGATGTGGAACGAGGCCGTGCCATCGATGCGCTGGAAATCGAGAAGCCGGCCGATCACTCGACGGACGAGTATGTTGTCTTCTCGCCGGGTGGGAAGTCGATTGTCTTAAACTTCGGAGGGAGGCCGTGGATCTTTGATAGTGAGACAGGCCAGCAGCTTGGCGTCGCGGAAGCGGTCGAAGGCTCCGATCAACTCTCCAGCTTCGTGTTTTCCGCCGACGGCGAAAAACTGGCCGGTTTCGGTACGCATTCCAAACTGGAGTCGCGGCTGGCGGTGTGGAACGTGGCCGATGGCCGACTTGAGCAGGTTCACACCTACCTGATTTCCAGTCGAGGTAGGTCCTCCTCTCGCAAACAAAAAGGGCGCACACTGGCTTGGTTTCGAGGTCAAGTCGGCTGGGTACTCTGGGGTCACCTCATCGTTGAGGCGACGAGCGGGGAAGTCGCCTGGGAGGTGCCGGCGCCGCAGTCGACGGAAGTTCCACAGATGATCTTGCCACCGAATTACGTCGTCGAGTCGAGTCGCGTGGAAAGAAAGTGGCGCCTCTCGGCCAAGAGTCTTCCCCCGGCCGATCTCGAAGAGGCGTTGGCGTTTGTCCGCGGCGGTGGCCGACTCCCCGATCTCGACTGGCCAGAGTTGACGCGAACCACACTCTAAGGGGTGCGCACCATCGCGACACCTGTGGAGCCGGTGGCCTGGCAGGTCGAACTCGATCCTCTGCCCGAGCCACGAGCGAGCGACGAGGAACCAATCTTGATTCGCCGTGCGATAGGTAACCTTCGAGAAGCCTACTTTGCCAATCACGCCAATCAGATTGTCATGAGCTGGCGGAATGTCGACCTGGCCAAGGCCAGAGAAGAACGCAAGAAGAAATCGGGTGCCAAGAATAAGTCGAAATCGAAGAAGAAATCGAACAAGAAGAAAACACCACCCAAGACCGCCGTGCGGGTGATCTCATCGACCGGCTCGAATGGACCGACGCTGCTGCTGACCGATCAACACGCACTCCTGGCGACCGACCCGACTGCTGATCAGATACTGGTGGGTCGAAATCCGGGCAGCGACGTAACGGACTTCGATAACTCCCGGGTTGAACTGTGGTCGATGTCGAGTCGGAAACTACTGGCGGCGTGGCGTCCGTTTGATGAGGCGGGGCATATCGACGAGCGAGGCGTTTGGCAATCGGGATTTCTTGACGGGCAGCACGTCTTTACGACGAACATCCGCCGGCAGACGGTCGTCTGGAGTGTGCCTGCCTGTCAGGCGGAATACGCGTTGGAGGGCTTTAGCCGGGTGTTGAGCACCACGCCGGGCGGACGCTACTTGCTGGTGGCCGATCCGTTGCGAAACCAACTGGTGTGGATCGAGTCGGCTACTGGCAAGATATGTGGTGTGGTGCCCTGTCGCGGCTTGCCCGCGGGAGTCGCCTTCGACTCGGCGGGCAAACGGTTGGCCGTTTGGTCTCGTCCGGCCGAGACCGGCAGCGTGGAGATTTTCGATCTGCAGACGGGGCAGAGGACGCAAGGCTTTGCCATTCCGCATGATGGCCGGTCCGAGTGTCAGTGGCTCGGCGACAACTTCGTGCTGGCGGGCAGCATGCTGGTCGATCTCAATAAAGAGGGGGTGGTTTGGAAGTACAAGTACCCGAAGCACTGGGGAATCCAAGATTCGTTCCACGATCGATTCTGGATGATCGCTCACGACAAGGAGGCCAAGAAGCCAGGCCACTATTTGAGTGCGTTGACCTTGCCGACGGCCGACGATCAAGATCGGTTTGCCGAGGTCGATCCCAAACAGACGGCCATTTTGGCGCCCCAAGGTAGCGCCAGTGTAAGAGTCACGCTGACCGGTCAATCCGAGGGCCTCAGTTCCAAGAAGATTCAAGCCCGTATAACCAAGGCCCTGGAGGCCAATGAGGTGACGATCGATGCCAAGGCTAAAGTGAAGGTGCGGCTCACCATATCGTCGAAGTCGACCGGGTTGTTTGGCAAACTGATGATCAGCGGGACCCGGGGACAACGCTGGCAGGCGACACACCACGTTCCGCTCCCCAGCGCGAGCGGCGGAGACGGCAAAGCGACACTGGGGCCTCGTCGCCGGGAAGCGGTCAAGCTTCTGCTCGATGGCATTCCCATCCCGCGATACATCTATTCCTCGAAGCTGGACGACTCGATCGGTGTTTCGGAGATCGTTTGGCGCGAGGAAGAGTGAGGCGGGGCGTGGCTATTGCCGTCTCGATTTCTTTTCCCTGACACTCGTCTGTAGACGCGAGGTGAAAGGGGGCTGCTGATACGATGGCAGTTACAGGGCTTTCTCCAGCAGTCGATCGACGACTTGCCCCAGGGACATGTCCAGGAAGGAGTCGAACTCTTCCCGTGAGATGTCGCGCTTCAGATACCCTTCGAGGCGAAACTTGAAGTCGAGGTCGTCCAGGCCATCCTGATGGGGCCAGCAGAGCATGACAAAAGGGTCTTCCGGCAAGAAATTGGCATGAGGCCAGCCGATCGCCTTGGCGAGTGACTGACAGACGTGCCGGGCCAACTCCTGCCGCCTCGAGGTCCCGCCCCAAACGGTCGGATTGAAGTCGCCGCCTCGGGTGACAAGTTGACTTCGAATCATTTCGCCCGACTCTTCGAATCGCCGCCCGCTGAGCGGCGCCTCGACCAGCAGGCCGACGATCGGGATCTTGCTCCAGAACCGTTCCCTTTGCGACGGAAGTCGCACGCTCCAGCCCAGCGCGGAGAGAGGTGGGATGTGACCCATCGAGTTGGCTTCTCGTGGTGAATCAAGGATCTTGCGAAACGGGCTTGTCTCGCTGCGCTCCCATTACGAAGCCTCGATTCTAACAAGTCGACATAGGCTTATCCAATACGGAGAACATGATGGCCATGATTTGCAATCTTACTACAGGCTTCGCCTAGTAGGGACCATACGCCCAATAGATCGTGCCATCCTCCATGATGCGAGCACCGAGAATGGAAACGGCGCAGATCACTCCGAGAACGATGTCCATGAGGGCAAACGTTACCGCGACTGTGCACCAGCAGGCGAGTCTGGAGCGTGGAACAAATCCTTGCCTGAAGATCAGGTAGACGAACGGGATCGTCAAGAAGCCGGGCAGGGCGATTCCCGATAGAACCGCTTCGTAGACGGGAAGTATCTCGATCGCTCGGATAGCTTGGTCCGCACTACCTCCGCGAGGAGCGTCAAGAGATTCAATGACTTTGATCAGAACGCCCAGGAGCGCAAAACACCAGGCGATAAGTAACGCTGCCAGCGCGAGTTCTTGCGCGGAGCGAACCGCAAGGTAGTAGGTGGTCGCAAAGCCAATGACTGCCAGGTAGCCGAGCATTCCGTCAGGTTCAACAATTCTCCAGACGATGTTATTCGCACAGCGATTGGCGGCGAAGAGTGCTGCGGCAATTGTGACGACGACAAAACAAGACTTGATGCTGAATTGGAACGGGCGTTGATCTTCGTGATATCGGACTTGAAGCATGGTCACTCCTGCGGAAGCCCCTTTCCCGAATCGCGCGCGGAAAACGCACGGCTTCTTGCCGCTCTGTCGGGATGTCAGTAAACGACGGCCCGGTAAGGCCTGTTCGGAGGCGGCAGCCGAGAATATTCCTCGAATCGCCAAGGCGGACGGTCTTATTTACCTTGGCCACCGGAGTGATCGGCCTCGCTCTCGGATAAAGTGATTTTGAAATGTGCCTGTCGGCTGCTAGGCTGAGGGTGCCTGGCCCGGGCAGATCGCCGGAGGCGAGGACGAGGCTTCGGCAATAATCACGCCCGTCGGATTTCGAGGTCCCCCGGACAGGTCCCAACGGTTAGAATTCGTCGGCGCCTTGGACTGTCCAAGAAGACGCAGCAGACAACATGTGAAAGGAAGATGACGATGAAGAACCTACTCCTCGCCCTCGTGATGGTTTTGATTGCCAGCTCGGCTTTGGCCGCGGAACGAAGAGACATTAAAGACGTCGATTCCGATTCCTTCACCACCGACACGCAAGTGACGCCTCTCGGCGCTGGCGACACCCACGTCGCCCTGATTTGGTGGATTCCCAATGAATTCTGGGAGTCGATTCTTGCCCGTGATCAAACGATGGCCCCGGCGGACAAACAGGGGATGCTTAACGCCATGTCGGGTGTGTCGCTGCTGGCGGTCGTGCAGGCCGACACGACTCAGTTCGGTGCGTTCCAGTTCTATCCCAAGGACGAAGTTGAGAAGAAGATGACAATCTCCTTTACTGACGCCGAGGGAAAGACCCACGAGATTGCCCCCTTGCAGGAAATCAAGCCGGACTTGGAGGTCGTGTTGGGAGTCTTTAAGCCGATCTTGGGCGCGGCCATGGGAAATCTTGGCAAGAACATGCATTTCTACGTGCTCGACGACTCCTCGGAAGAGGCACCTCGCATGCTCGACCCGTACGAGGCGGGAACGATCAACATCGAGTTGGTTAAGCGAACGGATGAGAAGATGCCGGCAACGATTGAGTTGCCTCTCAATTCACTGTTCATTCCCCGCAAGTGTCCGAACGGGAAGGACGCGCACGTGACGTGGAAGTTCTGTCCCTGGACCGGGAAGAAGTTGGATGACTAGAGGGGGCCGGCAGAGAGATGCTGAGCCAGCAGCAAGAAGCTCGACTAGGCCACGGCGTCGAAATTGCTGCCGGTGGTGAGCGACTTGCCCAGCTTGGCGGCCGCTTCCAGCATCTCGTTGACAGCGGCGCCCTGCTGCTCGACGGCAGCGATCTGCTTGCTGGCCACGGTGGCGGCGATTTGGCTATGCACCGCCGCCTCCTGTGCCGCTAGCAAACTGGTCAGACCGGTAATCATAGTGTCGCCAAGGTAGAAAGAATGGGCCATGGCCCCTGGGGATCCGCCGTGCGTCTGAAAGATATACGTTACTTCCCGCGCAGAGGGCTAGATTCAGTATCGTCCAGCGCCGGGGTCCGGCTTTGACCCGCCCTGAGAATGGCAAGCTGTAACGATTATGCGGACTCGCCCGCAGGGCACTTAGGCCAAGATGTCACGAACGACACGGCCGTGCACATCGGTCAGCCGATAATCGCGGCCGGCGTGGCGATAGGTCAAGCGTTCATGGTCCATTCCCAACAGATGGAGAATGGTCGCCTGGAAGTCATGCACCGTGACGGCGTTCTCGGCGACGTAGTCGCCCAGCTCGTCGCTGGCGCCGTAGATCGTGCCGCCGCGAACACCCGCGCCGGCCATCCAGGAACAGTAAACCTGGGCATGGTGTCCTCGACCCCCGGCACCGGGACCCGATGCGTAGGGTGTGCGGCCAAACTCGGTGGTCCAGACGACGAGGGTGTCTTCCAGCATGCCGCGCTGTTTGAGGTCCTTGATCAGCCCGGCGATCGGTTTATCGACGTTCTTGGCCAGACGGTTGTAGTCGGACATGTGGGCATGCGAGTCCCAGTTCTTGTCGACCGACGAGTCGCCATCGATCAGCTCGATGAACCGGACGCCCCGTTCGGCCAACCGACGACCGACGAGGCACTGCCAACCGAAGCTGTCGGTCTTGTCGCGCTCCAGACCATACAGGTCGAGCGTCGATTGGGATTCCTTGGAGAGGTCGAAGGCCTCGGGGGCGGCCGCCTGCATGCCATAAGCGGTTTCGAACGACTTGATGCGCGAGGCCAGATTGCTGTCGGCTTCGCGGCCCTGGAGATGCTGTCGATTGAAGTAGTCGAGCATGTCGAGCTCGGTCTCTTGCAATTCTCCCGAGAGAGTGCGGCGATGCATGTTGGCGATCGGCTCCGCGCCCGGAACGATGCGGGTTCCCTGATGTAGTACGGGCAGGAAGTCGGAACCCCAGACCTGACCGCCAGCATAGGGCAGCCCCGGCGAGATGACCATGAACGAGGGCAAGTTCTGGTTGTAGGTGCCGAGTCCGTAGCTGACCCAGGATCCGATGCTGGGGCGATTGAATGTCGCCGAGCCGGTGTGGATGCCGATCGTGGCGCCGAAGTGGTCGCCATTGATGTTCTTCATCGAACGGACCAGGGCGATATCATCGGCCACACTGCCGATGTGAGGGAACAGATCGCTGATCTCCATACCGCTCTTGCCGTAGGGACGGAAGTTCCAGTCGGTTCCCTTGTAGTAGTTGTGTTCGCTACGTTTCTCGTCGTGGTGTTCGCGGAGATAGGGCTTGGGGTCGAAGGTGTCGACGTGGGAGACGCCGCCGGTCATGAATAGGAAGATGACCCGCTTCGCTTTGGGGGCGAAGTGAGGTTGCTTGGGCGCCAGCGGATTCCCTGGATCGGCCGACTCGGCGGCCGTGGCCGTTTCGCCCAGCATCTCCGAGAGCAAACCGGGGAGCACCAGGCCACCGGCGGCCAGGGAGCGAATCATCTGTCTTCGAGTCGGTTTCATGTCGTTCCTCTCGCTCAGTCAACGAACAGGAATTCGTTGCTGCTGATCATACCGCGAAGATACGCCGACCAGGCCAGCTTTTCAAGTTTTTCCTCGCTGACATCCTTATCGGCCAGTTGGCGGGTGACTATCTCCAAAAAGGACTCGGCTCGGGCGATCTCTTCGTCCAAGGGAGGGCGTGCAAAGATCGTTTGATAGGCGTCGGCCACGCGCGCGGCCGTGGTCGTCTCGTCGCCGGTCAAGACAACCTCGGCAATCTTGTCGGCGCGCTGATGATAGAACTCCGAGTTCATCATGAACAACGCTTGTAGCGTGGTGGTTGTCGCCTTCCGCTCGGCGAACGGCTCGTTGCCGTCGGGGCCATCAAATAAATCGAGAAAGGGGTTCTTCTGGATCCGCTGCTGCATCAAGTACACACTGCGCTTTTGTGTGGGATAAATCCCGTTGAACGGCTCGTGCTGGCGGTAGAAATAGGTGAGATGATGTGGAAACGGATGCCGGCCACCCGAACTCAGATCCAACTCCTGACCTAACATCAATAGCGAATCTCGAAGTTGCTCGGCGCTGAGCCGTTGCCGATTGGCCCGCCACAGGAACTCATTCTGGGGGTCGACCGCCGAACTGGTTGGCACGTCTTGGCTGGAGAGTCGATAAGTGCGCGACGTCATGATCAGCCGATGCATCTCTTTGATCGACCAACCGTTATCGATAAAGTAGGTTGCCAGATAGTCGAGCAGCTGGGGATGGGTCGGTGTCTTGCCACGCAGACCAAAGTCGCTTGTCGAGGTGACCAGCCCCTTGCCGAAGTGATAGTGCCAGATGCGGTTGACCATCACCCGCGCGGTCAGCGGATTCTCGGGGTCGGCGATCCAACCGGCGAGTTCCAGCCGCCCGCTGCCTTGGTGATTGTCGGCCAGTTGCGGACCGCCGAGCACTTTGAGAAAACCGCGGCGCACGCGCTCGCCCTTCTTCTTGGGATCGCCAGCCTTCTGTACCTGGACGTCGTGCGGTCGACCTTCCTGCAGGGCGTAAGCAATCTCCAACGGTGGGAAGGCCTCGGCCACGGGGCGGCGTTTCTCGCGAATCACTTCCAGTTCCGCCCAGACGTCGCTCCGTTTGCGATTGGGGTCGGTCTTCATCCCCTGCAGCGCTTGATACTCGTTGAACTTGGCGCGTTCCTGCTTGTCCCAGGGAGCCAGCTGTTCTCGATACGGCTTGAGGATCTCGTCCGCCTTTTTCTTACCCACGCGGTAGACAAAATCGCGACGGTAAGGGGCGTGTTCCGAACCGGCATGGGGATAGACCGAACTGTCGAAGATGCCGTAGATCGCGTAGTAGTCAGCCGTGGGAATGGGGTCGAATTTATGGTTGTGACAGCGGGCACAGCCGAGCGTAAGCCCCAAAAAAGACTTGCCGAGATTATCGAGGGTGTTTTCGATCGTGATGTGACGCAGACCGACCGGGTCGACCCCGATGCGGCGAGATACGGTCACGTAGCCGGTGGCCACCACTTTCCGCCAACGATCTTCGTCATCGGTCGACGGCAACAAGTCGCCGGCAATCTGCTGGCGAATAAACTCATCGTAGGGCAGGTCGCGATTGAAGGCGTCGATGACATAGTTACGATACTTGTAGGCCTCCGGCACCGGATAGTCGGACGCATCACCAGCGGTATCGGCGTAGCGGACCACGTCTAGCCAGTGTCGCCCCCAACGTTGGCCATACTCCGGCCGCGCGAGTAATTGCTCGATGAGCTGTTCGTAGGCGTCTTCCGACTTGTCCTCGACGAAGGCCTCCACTTCGGCCGGCGTGGGGGGTAAACCGATCAGATCGAAGTAGACGCGGCGGGCCAGCGTGCGACGACTGGCCTCGTTCGCGGGAGTCAGCCCCGCTTCCTGCTGACGAGAGGCAATGAATTGGTCGACCGCATTCCGCGCCCAGGCCGGGTCCTTGATCTCCGGTGGCGTAGGACGCTGCATCGGACGAAACGACCAATGACTTTCGCGAAGCTCTTCCAGTCGGTCCGTGGGGGTGTCGCCACCGATGGTGGAACTGCCCTCCGGCCAGACCGCGCCCTCGTTGACCCAGCGGGCGAGCGCCGCGATCTCCTCGGTTGAGAGCGGCTCCGATTCGGGCGGCATTTCCAGATCTTCTTCCTGGTGCCGCACGGCCTGCAGCAGCAGACTCTCGTCGGCGTTCCCAGGCACGATCGCTGGCCCTCGATCGCCACCCTGGAGAATCGCCGAACGGGAGTCGAGCCGCAGTTCGCCTTCTTGTTGTTCTGGCCCATGACAGGCGGTGCACTTGTCAAGCAACAGCGGACGTACGTTCCGCTCGAAGAAATGAATCTGTTCCTCTGTCGCCGCGACCGTGTCGTCAGCCAGAACGGGCAGGTTCGTCGCCAGCAGCATCGCCAAAGAAGCGGCGGCCCAGATGATCGCCGTATGCGTCGCCCGATGTGTTTGCGCGGGAAGAGCCATTTGCGCGAGACGGGCGCGAGGGCTACGGTTGGTAGGCGGCAGACGATTCATAGGCGGGAAACTGCGGGGGGTTGGCGGGAACCACAGGCGTGATCGAGGCCGCAGCGGTGACCTTAAGTATATCTGCCGGCTGGGGATAGCGTCAATATTTCAACCGCCCTCAGGGCGCGCGGAAACGGTCCGAATTTCATGCCGATTGTGACCGTATAGCACGTTTCTCAGTCGAATTTGCCGAGGCGAGATGAGCAGGCTCCGTTCGCCGGCCTTGCGGAAGTGCTGTGAACTAACTGGGTCTCGGCGGTCCATCCTTCGTCTTGGGATGGAGGCGGGAGGTAACCCACTTCAAGAGCTCATCGCGAGATAGTTCTCCCGCTGCCAGGCTCAGAATCGTTCGTTCCGCGTCATCGATGTCGGTGATAAATTCGAAACCATTCAATTGCAGGAACAGTTCCATGGCGGCATGGCCTATCCGCTTGTTCCCGTCAACAAACGGATGATTCAAGACGAGAGAGTAACACAAGGCAGTCGCTTTCGATTCGATCGTGGGGTAAAGCTCCTTCTGATCAAACATCACCTGGGGCTGAGCGACGGCCGATAAGAAACCATTGACATCGCGGAGCCCCTGGGCACCGCCCGATTGCTCGACGACTCGGCGGTGAAGTTCGATGACCTCGGCTAGTGTCAAATAGCGCATCAGCTCAGACGTCGGTAAAGCTCACGATTCTTTTCCAAGATGAGTTTGGCAGCTTCTTCGAAGTCGTGCGCAGGTTTGGAAAGTAGGTCGTTAACCGCCGCTACAGCCAGTTCTCGGGGATCGATGCCCAGCTCTCCGGCCAGTTCTTTGAGGCGGGCTGATTGTTTGTCGTCGAGATCAATAGAAATGGACATAGTTCGATCTTCCGGTTCAAGAATGGCGTGGGTGGATCCTGCAAATGTAGCGACGCGCGACATCGTTGAATCGACACTCAATTATAGCAGGTCGAGTCCGTTGGGGGTCGCCACTTATCCACCTCCCCCCTACCCTCCGGCCAGCGCGCCGATGACCAGCAGCGGCTCGCTGCCGTTGGCGACCTCTTCGGGCAGCGGTGTGTCGATCCGCGCATGCGATAGATCACGCCCGCAGGCAAAGAACCGCAAGAACGCACGGCGCTGTTGCGTGGCGTGATCGCGGATCGTGCCCCGCAGTACGGGATACTTCGCTTCCAAGGCATCGAGCACCGTCCGCAAGGTCACCGGCGGCTCGACCGCCAACTGGACCTCGGCGCCTGCCGCCGAGCCTTCGATGCCTGCCAGATTGCGCAAGTGGTAGGGCAGTTCCACGCGGATCATGACAACGTTTGCACCTCGACCGACAACACTGCCGGCAGATCGCGGAGGACGGCTTTCCAGCTGTCGCCCGCATCGGACGAGGCGTAGACCTGGCCACCGGTCGTTCCGAAGTAAATCCCGCAAGGATCGAGTCGGTCGACCGCCATGGCGTCGCGGAGCACATTCACGTAGCAGTCGCTCTGTGGCAGGCCGGCGGTGAGCGCTTCCCAGTCGTTGCCACCGGTGCGGCTGCGATAGACACGGAGCTTTCCGTCGGGTGGAAAGTGCTCCGAGTCGCTCTTGATCGGCACTACGTAGATCGTCTCCGGTTCGTGGGCGTGCACATCGATCACAAATCCAAAATCGCTGGGCAGATTACCGCTTACTTCGTGCCAGGAATCGCCCGCGTTGTCGCTGCGCATGATGTCCCAATGTTTCTGCATGAACAGCACTTCGGGTCGCGACGGATGCCGCGCGATGTGATGCACGCAGTGCCCCACCTCGGCGTTGGGGTCGGGGATCATCTCCGAAACCAGCCCGCGATTGATCGGCTTCCAGGTGTCGCCGCCGTCGTCAGTGCGAAAGGCTCCGGCGGCGCTGATGGCGACCACGATGCGGTTCGCGTCGTTGGGGTCGAGAAGAATCGTATGCAGGCACATGCCGCCTGCACCGGGTTGCCAGAGCTTCCCCGTTTCGTGATTGCGCAGCCCGGAGAGTTCCTGCCAGGAGTGCCCTCCGTCGGTGGAGCGGAACAAGGCGGCGTCTTCGACACCGGCATAGACCGTGTCGAGCTCGGTCAACGAAGGTTCCAGGTGCCAAACCCGAGTGAACTCCCAGGGATGCTGGGTGCCGTCGTACCACTGGTGGGTGCCGGGCACGCCATCGTATTGGAACTCGTTGCCGACCGCTTCCCAAGTCTGTCCACCATCGTCGCTGCGTTGGATGGTTTGGCCGAACCAGCCGCTGGCCTGAGAGACATAGAGACGATTCGGATCGACCGGTGATCCGGTCATGTGGAAGATTTCCCAACCGGCGAAGTGGGGCCCGCTCACGTCCCACTGTTGGCGGGCTTCATCGGAAGTGAGAATGAAGGCACCTTTGCGGGTGCCGACAAGGAGTCGTATGGTGCTCATGGTCACCGTATCCTATCTGTTGAGTTCTCCCACCAGGGAAATCGTACTACGCGGAGTACGGTCGTTCTCATTTCAATTGGCAGTCAGCTCGAACGAGTTTTCGATCAGGACGAATCCGGGAGTCACGATATCCAGGTCTTCCTGGAAATACATGGCGACCACGGTGACCGATTCTGTATCCGTGGTGTGGGAGAAGATCCTGATGCCCCCTGGCAGGTCATGGATCTTGCCTCGCAAGTGAACTCCTTCTCCCTCAAGATTTCCCCATTTCGCGAATCGAGTATCCTTACTCTCAAGAACTAGATCGCTGAACGCGTCGACCTGAGCTTGAACGTTAACTTTCGGATCGGAAGCAAAGTCGTAAACGAAGAACATCACGAATGACGATTCAGGACCATTGACTGAGAACAGATGGTCGGGGTCGTAATCTTCGTCCTCAGTGTCGATCTTCCAATCGGCAGGATAAGAGAGCCGAAACGCCTGCCGCTCGATTCTTAGCGGTTTGTTCTCAGCGGCGGCACCCTCATCCGAGTCTGCCTGTGCGGAACTTAGCAAACCGCTTACGGCGAAAACGGCCGCCAGAGCGACGACAATGTGTAGCGGGATTCGTTTCATAGACATGGAGGCTCTCGTTTTCTGGGGTGATTTGTGGAGGTCGAAGTTCCGTGGCCGCCATCATCTTACCGCAGATAACTCGAAGGGGGGGATCCAAAATGGTTCGCCAGGGCGGATCGCCAAGCGGGTCGACTGAGAATTCATCTTTACGGAAGCTTCACGGGCATCTGCCACGAAGGTTCGCAATCGAGTGCTTCAATGATGGGCGTCATCCTGCGGCGACCCGCCGAGTAAGACAAATCTTGCTTGATGCGATCCCCTGTCGCCGCCGACACTTACACCCCTTTTTCCCCCAATTCCTCCCTGCTAGCAGTGGAATTGCGGCATATCGTTTGCAGCTGATGCTGACAGGCGAATAGATTCCCTATTTTTCTTCGAGAGGAAGTACAAGAGGCATCATGAACACGGGCTTGCTTATCGACATGGACGGAGTGATCTACCGGGGGAGCGAACTGATTCCCGGGGCGGACGCCTTCGTCAAATTGCTTTTCGACAACGATATTCCCTTTCTGTTTCTGACCAACAACAGCCAACGGACGCGACGCGACGTTGCCACCAAGTTGGACAGAATGGGGATTCACGTGGGGGAAGACCACGTGTTTACCTGCGCCATGGCCACGGCTCGCTTCCTGGCTCAGCAGAAACCGGGTGGCACGGCCTACGTCATCGGTGAAGGGGGCTTGTTGCAAGCGCTTCACCAAAACGGTTACTCGATCGTCGACCACTCGCCCGACTATGTGGTCGTTGGAGAGGGACGCACGCTGACCCTCGATATGCTCGAACGGGCGGTGAAGATGATCATGAACGGCGCCAAACTGATCGCCACCAATATGGATCCGAATTGTCCCGTCGCCGACGGCATACGCCCCGGCTGTGGAGCCGCGATCGCATTCTTGGAAGCGGCCACCGGCAAGAAGGCTTTCAGTGTCGGCAAACCGAGTCCGGTGATGATGCGAGCCGCTCGCAAGGAATTGGGACTGTCGACTTCGCAAACCGTCATGATCGGCGACACCATGGAGACCGACATTGTCGGCGGTGTGCAGATGGGTTATCGAACGGTGTTGGTCCTCTCGGGCGGCACCTGTCGATCCGATCTGGAGACCTTCGCCTATCGACCCGACGTGATCATCGATTCGGTTGCCGACCTGTGCGACGGCTCGATGTTTGCCAACGACGTGATCCCGCCTGGCAATCCCCAGGAGGATACGGTCACCGATCTCGACGCCTGGCGATGCGCTCAGTTGTAAGCCGGCATTCCTGAGTTCTCACGGCGAAGAAGTATTGCGAACCGCTCGCGAGAGTTGCTCCAGTGCGCGCAGATGCTGGTCCGGCTGGTCTCGGGGAGATACGAGCAGAAAGATTCGATTCACGGGCTTCCCGTCCAGGCTATTGAAGTCGATGCCGGCGGGGACGTGACCCATGATGCCGATGACTTTCTCGACGGCCTCATGCTTGCTGTGAGGAAAGGCGTACCCGCGGCCAATGCCGGTGCTGCCGAGTTCTTCGCGCCGGAGGATGGCCTGGGTAATCGAGGGGGCGTCTTCCGGCGCAATGTGATGGGACTGGGCGAGCAGATCGACCAGGGCGACCACCGCCTCGGATACGCTGGTCACTTGCAAATCGTGAACGACGCTGTCACCTACGAGAAAGTCGAGCCCCGCGGCATCCGCTGGATTGGGAAACCAGAGCAACTGTCCGCAATGGGGACAAGGAGCGTCGCCCGCGGGCCAGGAGGGTTCCATGGCGAGGTCGGTCCGACAGACGGGACAGCTACGGGGTTGCCCCTCCGGCGTCCGAGATGATGGCAACATGGCACGCTCCTCTGACTGGGGGAGTAACATGCTTCGTTTAGATGAAGGCGATGGGAGATCGGTCAAGACCGAACCCATCGATTCGATACCATCTCGATTTTAGCTTGGGTCAGGTGTCCGTTTCAAATGTTGCCGGGACCTTTCGCCGCGTTGGCCGCCTGCTGCGTTGGCCGATGATCCGATTCATCCTGTCTGGCCCCTGAGCGGAACGGGTGGAGCATCTGTCCCCAGTAGCTACGCGCGATCGGCTCACGGATTCCGAACTGCTCCGGTTCGTGATCGGGACAGCGATAGGTTCCGAACAACACGTCCATCAGCGGGGAGAGATTGGCGTAGTTGCCCGCGTCGCGATCGAGATCGTGATGCCAGTGATGCAGTTCCGGCGCGCCTAGCAAGACCCGCAACGGACCGATCGGCAGACGGACGTTGGAGTGGATGTAGATGGCCCACAGTCCTCGAAAAGCGATCAGCCCGGCGAGCGTGGCGATGGGAAAACCGAGCAGGATCATCGGCAGGTTGATCAGCCCCATTGTATAGACCGTGTCGAGCGGATGCTCACGATGGGCGGCCAGAAAATCGAGATGCTCGGCGCTATGGTGAATGGAGTGAAATCGCCACAGAAAACCGACGCGATGTTGCAGCCGATGACCCCAGTAGATCAACAGATCGCTGAGCAGCACGACCTCGATGGCTTGCAAGTACCACGGCTGGGCCGCGACCGCCTGACGAAAACCGACTGGCGCGACACGATCGACCCAGTCGGCGAAGAAGGAGAGCACAAACAGTACCAGGCCACTCCAAAGAAGATACTGTCCCAGGAAGAAACAGAGATCGGTCCACCAGGCGGGTCGAAAGAATCGCTGAGACTTGGCGGGGAACGCCCACTCTAAAGGCCGGAACACGGCGCAGAGGAACAGAAAGCTGAGCCCGGCGGCCAGCAGTGCCCACAACACGGTTCTGGTGCGGGTGTTCGTCTTATTGTTGGTGTCGGTTGCCGGAGGTGGGGCGACCGCAGAGTTATGGTCCTCAGTGGCTACGTTCGCCGCGGGAGGTTCCTCGGATCCGGCGCCGGTCGACATGGTGAACGTATCGGACTTGGAACCACCGAAGAAGGCTCGTTCAGTCGTTGATCCATCTTCGGTCGGCGTGATTGGTTGCGGTGGCGGAGGCGGAGAATAGGATGACTGATCTCTATCAAACACGAGCGCGGCCTTAGACCCGCCCACAAACTCGCGTCGCGTCGGAGCAGAATCTTGCTGGGGGGCGTCCTCGGCAGGCGTTGGTACCGCCACTGGCGGCTCGTTATCGAAGACGACAAACGATTTGGACCCACCAACAAACATGTCGTCTTGGTCGGATGGCGTTTTCACTTCAGGTTCGTTCGCCGTGTTGGGTTTCTCGGCGGCTGCCGCATGCGCAGCCGCTTCGCGCCTGGCATTCTCTTCAGTCAGTTCTTCAAAGAGATTCGTGCCGGTAGGACCTGGGAATCCCTTGGAGCCATGAAAGAAGGTCCTTTCGCCACTTTCTTCGCTGAACCACGACTGGGACAGGTCGATGGAACCGTGGTCCTGCGGGGTGAATGTTCGACTCGTCTCCCGATTTGCGGGATCGAGTACGACGGGCCTTTCTGAGTTGCCGATTGCGTTCTCAGCGACTTTGTCCAATCCACCGTTAGGCGCCTCTCCGTTGAAGAGGCGAACTTTGGCACTCTTGCTGCCTGGCATAAGAATGCGCGAGTCCTGCTTCGATGTTTCTGTTGGTAAATCTGTGGCCTGCCCAGGAGCAATCGATGGTTGTGTCGTCGTGGCAGGTGAGGGGGCGGGGACATAGCGACTCGGTTGGGCCGACTTGGGAGTGACTTGGTTTTCGGGGCCGCCTTGGCCGTCGTCGGCTGGGCCATAACGGAACCAAGTCTGGGCGAGCCACACCTGGACCTGCTCGCCGCCCGCCTGTTCGTAAACGTAGAGTCCGCCAATGGTGACGGCCGTCAGGATTGCCAAGAGTTGCAAGAAAGGTTTGCCCAGTTTCATTTTGATTCTCCCCGTTTGCCTCGACATTTCGATCTCCATCCTATCGCTGGGACGGATTTCTCGTCAATTTGAATCGCCATTGTGAGACAAGTTCTTGCGCGCAGCTGACTCAATTCTGACAATTCACACACCGTCGCCTGGGGCGCAAGTTTATCGGGATGGCTCTTTCCTGAAGTCCGTGGCACTCGGCAGATGATTCTTCAAGAACTTCACGACCACGCCGGCGTACTTTTCGGGATCGAAATGGTGGAGATCGACGTGAGCTGCGCCTGAGAATATTTCCAGCTGTTTGGGTTCCCTAGCTGCTTGGAATAGCCTCTCGGTTTCCGCTCGAGTTGTGTAGCGGTCGTCACTGCCCGCAATGATCAACAGCGGACAGCCGATCTTGTTGATGTAATCGATGGGTCTCAATTGTGAGGTCGAAACGCCCAATCTGGGTTTCAGTTGGATTAACAGCATTTGTGTCGCCAGCGGGCTCAAGAAACCGAGGCGGGAGCGGACACGATTGTCGATGGCCTCTTCGATGGTCGGGTAGACCGCCTCGGCCACGAAGGCATCGATGTCGAGTGGAGATGCCAACAGTGTGGCGGCTGCTCCCAGAGAGGCGCCCACGACGGCGACTGGCCGATTCGGCTTGCGACGGCGGGCGAGTTGGACGGCCGCCGCGACGTCGAGTCGCTCCAGGTAGCCGGCGGTGATGTGCTCCCCTTCGCTTTCACCATGAGCTTGCAAATCGATGAGTAAGGTCGCATAGCCTTCGTCATGGAAGAGTCGAGCCCGATCGACCATTTGCAATCGCGAGCCGCGAATGCCGTGCAGGAGAACGACCGTGCCTTGGGCCGGATCGCCGGGAAGATACCAACCTCGGAGCGTAGGCCCGGACTCACGTGGGATCACGATCTCCTCGAAGTCGAGCCCGGCAGGTGGCGGTCCAACAACCATGCGGGCCGGTGCCGTGAGCCGGCTGCCAACCCACCAGGAGATGAGGACCAGGGATACGACTCCCACACCACTGAGGATAGCGAACCAACGGAGAGGCCGGCGTCTGAGGAATGCAGGGCGTGTCATGGCGTGAATTATAGGGCTGCCATTGCCAAGCTGAGGAGCACGTTGTGTGCTGTATGCGTTATTCGCCGCCGGAGTGTTTTTCTTGGGACAGGCTTCGAACGAGGATATTGAATCCGAGGCCGGATCGGCTGGAAAGCAACCGCTCCCCCAGAGCTGACCGCGCGACCCTCGACGAATACCCGGCCAAGAGAAAGAGAACGCCGCCGTCGCGCCCGGTAGTATCCCCGAGATATTGTGGATGCTATTCGTTCTGGGAAGGATAGTAGCTCATTGAAAAAGTGTAATGCATCTGCAAGATCATCGTCGCGAGGGCGGTGTGGTAGAGGCGCCCACCTTCGTCGGCGCCCCCGCCTAACTTGTCGTCTGGAAAGAACCAGCTTCCGGATAGATGCTTGTCATCCTCTTCGCTTTGCGACTCAAGCAACAGTTCCCTCATCTTCATATTCCAACTTGACCATTGTTTCCCTCGGGGGCCGTCGACCAGAAACATAAATGCCGTGGCCTGATAGTCCTGGTAAATGTTGTTGGCGTCCGGACCAGCCTCGGCGAAATGGGCTACGCCTGCCTTGACGGCTTGGTGGTCCCTCGGCCAGCCCATCGCGATGCGACCCATGAGACCGATGGATGTCGCTAGTGGCGTGGTGCCTTGTTCGCCGTCCTCACGAGCGCGGTACTTCGCACCGTCTTCTTCTTGCACACGATCAAGAAACCTCATGGCTCTTGGATAGACATTGCGGGGTACTTTCAATCGCACTGCCTTACCGTTTGCCAAAGAGGCGATTTGCCAGCCCAGAAGAGAGGTGTCACCCGGGTCCTGAGGTTGGAATCGCCAGCCTCCGTCTTTGCCTTGAGTCTTCGCGATGTAGTCCATTGCCATCTGGGCGGGCTTCTTGAGCTTGGGGTCTCGGGTCCATGCGTAGGCAAGAGTCAGAGTGTAGGCTGCCATCCCATGCGATAACGCCTGATATTCGAGGGGAGCCTTCTTCTCGTAGATTCGGCCCGTCTTCTTGTTCCGATGCTTGAGTAGAAATTGAATCCCCTTGGCGAGTGTTTCTTGAAAGCGGTCATTGTCTCTGTTGTGTGACTCGCCATCGTTGAAGAATGGAATCAGGGCGAGACCCGTGGCTCCAACTCTACTCGGGTTTTTGCCGGGATTGGGGAAGTCATCGCAGTTGTCACCATCCGAGTGAAAGAAGCTCCAGCTGCCATCGCGGTTCTGGTGCTCGGCTAGCCACTTCAAGGACTCGCCGACGTGGTTTCGCTGCTCTTTTTGGACTTCCTTGAGCGCGAGTCGAGGTGTCGGCTTGGCGCTTTCTTCGTTGCCTTCACTCGGAACAAACTGCTGCCCGGATACTGACTCACGCTCTTTTTCTACCAGCGGACGATCGGCATCGACCGGCGTCACCACAGCCAGAATGGCCAGTAGCACGATGACCGTCGCGAGCAGTAACAGATTGGAGCGTTGCCAAATTTGGCTTGAGTATCTCATTGTCTTACCCCTTCGCAATCGACTCTGCTCGGCTAAACCAGGTACAGCGGCCGTGGAACCGATGTGGTATGTACGTGGATTGTACCACGACCAGCTGGGCGGGCCAGACAGAGAACGGCCTGGGCTCTCAAGTGGGAGGAGAGAAGGAAGCGTGCCAGAATGGCTACCTGCCCGAGAGTCTAGTCGTCTTCGCCAGAGTCTTTCCAGCGGAAAGCCTGTAGGGCGCCGAGTTCGCGGATAAAGAGATCGTCGCCACTGACGGCCAGGTATGCCCAAGTCGACTCCTCGCTAATCTTGCGGCGGTCGATGAGATCAAATTCTTCGGGATTGGCCCGAATCAACAGCAGCTCGCCACGCTCGTCGAGCGCTAGGATCTGACTGCCCGAGGCGACCATACTCCAGTACTTTCCGAACGGAGTGGTGGTCCATTTGGTCTCGCCCGTCGCCAACTCGATACATGTGAATCGCTGATTCCGCAAATGCAGAAAGACGTGGCCGTCGATGACGATCGGCGAGGACATATAGCCCTGCGTGCGGTTCTTCCAGACCTCTTCGACTTGGAGCGATTCGTCGTCGGCCGCGGTTACGGAGAACAGCAGCGAACTGCCACCGTAGCTGCTGGTGAACACCGTGTCGTCGACCACTGTCGGCGTGACAATGTTCATGCCACGGAAGGCGGGGATCTCCTGGCTCCAGAGCACCTCTCCGCTCTCGAGATCGATGCCCGCCAGAGTCGTGCGACCCTGTACGACCAGTTGTGGCTGGCCGGCGATTGTGGCGACAATCGGCGAGGAGAATGCGCTGCCTGACATCCCGCCTCCATCTTTCATAGCTCGCCATACGACCTTGCCCGTTTTCTTTTCGAGCTTGACGACCGACGCGGCCGCTTGAATGTAGACATGGTCTCCGTGAATGAGAGGGGACGAAGCGCAACCGAAGCTGGGCAGCGGCGTTTCCAACTCTTCGACGAAGTCGACCTTCCAGATCTCTACGCCAGTGCGGGCATCGAGACAGACTAAGACATCCCGCATACCGGCGACGTAAAGCAGATTGCCATCGAGAACGGGAGTGGCGCGAATCCAACTCCCGTTGGCGGCGGCGAAGAAGGGAACGGTCATGGCCCCGGCCCACTCCGTCTGCCAGAGCTGTTCGCCTGTCGCCCGATCGAGAGCACGCACGATCTCGACTTCTTCATCCTTTGTTTCGGTGGTAAAGACCTGGTCCTTCGTGACGATGGGGCCGGAGTAACTGGGGCCGAATTCGACCCGCCAAAGTGAACGCAAGGTCGATTCGTCCAGCGTCTTCGGCCAGGCGGTCTCGGGCAGCAATCCGTCACGCTCGGGACCGCGCCACTGAGTCCAGTTCTCTGCCGGGGGCTCTTCCGCGGCCAATGGCGAAACGAGCGGCAGCGAGGCAACGAAACAGGTCAGCAGATATGAGAGAGTCTTGCCGTATGTCATGATGGTCACTTGCTCCGGGGGCCGCCGCTTTGAAGATAGAAATCGCCTCATAGAGGAACGATAGGGGAGCGGTCCAGTTTGGCAACCCTTGGCCGCTGAAGAAGAATCGAGAATCGAGCGGAGCACCCGGGAGGGCAAGCGAAGCGGCGGTAAGAGATATCAGAGAGCGGGGCCCGCTTGTCCGACGCCCAACGATCGCGAGATAGGAAACGCCGGTTTCACGTCGCAAATCGGCCTGAACTCACCTATTCCGAATCTTTGGCCTGATCAAAGTGGAAGCCGTAGCGATAATAGGTCTGTAAGGTCATGGTGGCCAGAGCCGTATGATAGACGCGGCCGCCGGACTCGGCCTCATGATGGGTTGAATCGCCGGGAAAGAACCAACTTCCTTCAAGGTGTTTTCCACCCTCGGTCTCTTGAGCCTGAATGAGTTGTTCGCGAATGAGATTGTTCCACCGATTCCACTCCTGACCGGTGGGGCCGTCGCACTGGAACATCAGCTGGGTGCCGTAGTAGTTGAAGTACATATTCTTGGGACTGGGAAGTAGATCGGAAATGCCCGCCACGCCCGCCCCGAGGCCGGGTTGATCCGGCGACCATCCCATATAGATGCGAGACAACAGTCCGATGGCGCTGGTGGCGTGGGAATCGCCCAGTTCGGTCGATGGCATGTACTTATACCGTGCTCCACCATCCATCTGTGTGGAATCGAGAAACTTCATGGTTGCGGGATAGATGTGGTCGGGGATCTTTAGCCCCGCCAGCTTGGCACTCTTGAGAGCCATGACTTGCCAACCGACGACGGAGGTGTCTCCCGGCTCGTTGGGGCGATATCGCCAGCCGCCGTCGCCACCCTGGGCCCTTGAGATATACCGTATGGCAAGTTTCGCCGGCTTGGAGAGCTTCTTGTCTTTGGTCATGCCATAGGCCTCGATGATCGCGCACGCCGCGATTCCGTGGCAGTACATGTGGGTATGGGCTTCGCCATCGCGCTCGTAGAGCATACCTGTCTTGGCGTTCATATGGGAAAGCAGGTACTTCAGTCCGGCGTAGACCGATTTCTTGTAGGGGCCGGCTTGTCTATGGGTATGGCCCGCACCCAAGAACGCGCACAGCACGAGTCCGGTGGCGCCCATCTTGGTCCTTTTCTGACCCGGATCAGGAAATCCACTGCAGCGATCGCCGGGGGTGTGGTTGAAGCTCCAGCTGCCGTTGCCATTCTGGTGCTTGGCCAACCAAGTGAGTCCCGCGTCGACCGCCAGTTCGCTCTCTCGTGTTCCGCCACCCTGTCTGGCGAGGCGGGCACGATGCTCCTTACCCCGGCTTGCCCAGGGATTGGAAGCCAGCTCCTCGTTCTCTTCCGGTCCGGCCAGGGCGACGACCTTGGAGAATTTCTGGTGGATGTCGGTGGCCGTGAGTGGGACATTCGCCTTTTCCAACTCGGCGACAAGATCGCTCTGAATCACGTGCGCCTCGATCTTGGTCAAGTAGAGCCCGCTCTGTTTCTTTTCATCGATCTTCTCGATCTTGCTGAGCAAGGAGTCCGTGGCCTTGAGCAGATTCTCCTCGATCCACTCGTCGTTCTTGACCAGCTCGGTGGGATCGACCAACACGCTGATCGCCTGGCGAAGGGCGTTGCGCACGGCGTTTTGTTGGGCGTCCTCCTTCTTGCGGCCGATTCCTTCGGCGATCAAAACATGGACCCGGATCTTGCCCGCACCATCGTCGGCGGCAGCCTCGTCATCGGCGTCAGCCTGGGCATCGGCGGATTTTTCTGGTCCGTCAGTGGGCGGGTCTCTTGATTCGCCCGCTTCGGCCGGAGGATTGTCTGGAGTCGTCGAGTCCTCCTTAGTATCCGTCGAGTCCTGATCGTCTTTCGGCGGACGGGCGAGTAACTCCTGGACGTGCTGTTTGTCCGCGACGCTGAGATTGGAGAGGGAAATCGACAGCAGGGTGCCATCCGGCTTGCGCAGTTGGACCTTGTCGCCATCGACTTTGACAAACTCCGCGTCGATTTTGTGCTTACCGGAGGCATCGGTCCATGTGCGGGCCGCCGCCACACTGGTGATGAAGGTTACCAAAGTGGTCGTTAGCAGCAGCCCCAGTAACGCCGCGCTGGCCGTACTTCTTCTCGTTTTCCGCATCGATTCTTGCCCTCTCTTGTCGAGACAGTTTCTGTCCCGTCCTCATTATTATCGCACTACTTCTGGCCACATTCGCAACCCAACATGATGAGGGCCAGTGGCGGATGGTGTCAATAGTTGTGCGATATCCCGTAGAGGGGCGGTACGAACTGCGGCTGCCAGACAGGCGGGCGGAGTGAGAATAGGGTGGCTTCTTACCCAGGCCGATTCGCGAGATGGGTGCTAGCATGGCGCGTGGCGTCGGAGAGGACGGCGCACGGTGTTACTAGCGTTTACTCAGGAAGCGGAATTGCGGTGAGCCCGCTCGGTCATGGCCCCAGGCAACTATTGTTCGTCGAGCCATTCCAGTAATTCAGCGGCGGCCTCTTGATGCTTTCCTTCGCGCTCGGCGGCAAACTTGGCCAGTGTCGTCGCTTCGGTCATCAGCTCTTCGTACTGTTTGCGCACTTTGGCGTTCTTGCTCGACTTCATTCTGGCCGCCAGATAGGCAGCCAGTCGTGCGCGGCGGAACTCGATTTCCAGTTGTTCGGGCGCGACTTTCTCGGGGTCGTCAATTGGCAAGTCACTCTGGCCGAAGGCTAGGCTGAAAGCGGATACGGCTTCATTATGGGTCTTGGCTTTTTTGATCTGATCGTTCCAGATGGGGAAGGCCGCCAGAACCGTCTTGTGCAGAAGTGGGCGGAGTGCCTCGACTTTCCGTAGCTCCTCATCTCCCAAGAGACTTTCGAAGCAAGAGAGTGCGAACTCTTCGTTCTCCATATCGCGATAGCAAATGCCGGCGTAGTGAATGGCCTGGAGGCCGATCAGGAGAGTGTCGTGGTTGTCATAGAACTGTTCGTACTTCTCGGCCGCCAGTTCCAATTGCTTCTTATGCTCTTCGCTCCCTTTCTCGTAAGTCTCGGCGATCTTCTGAGTGATCTCGCAGAGAGCATATTCGGCCCTAACCTGCTTCGAGCGAATCCGATCCCACTCGGGCGAAAGCTCATGGTACTTGGCGAGCTCTTTTTGGCTGCGTTGGTACTCTTCGACTAACAACGGCGATGCTTGGAGCAGACTCTCGCGGGCTTTCTGGCGGAGTTCGCTGCCGTAGTCTTGGTCCGACTCGACGGAATCCAACAATTCTTCAGCCTTCGCGCGCAGGGCGGCCACCCGCTTCCACGGATCGGCTGCATTATCTGGTTCGGCGAGCAGCGGAGTGGGGAACAAGGCGCCGATGAGGACGGAGGACGTTATCGGGAGGATGAGCGCGAGAACGAAGTGAATCGTGTTGCCGCTGTCGGTGGCTTTCATGACGAGGTTCCTACCGTCTTGATAGGTGGATCGGTGTTTCCAAGCTCTGATGGATTCTGACTTGCCGGCGATAAGGTCAAGTGTAAGGCAAATCGGCTTTCCGAGAGGGGGGAAGTCTGACGCGACAATCTCGCGAGTTATCTGTAACCTGTAACCGCCCTTTCGCGATTCTCGCCGGATATTATTCCCCCATTCCCGACCAGAGAGCTTCCTGGCAACTCTCCTCAAGGGAGAGGGGCGTGATTTGTCGTTGTCTGGCGAATTTACGCATGGTACCGTAGAGCTAGGAGTTGTCACGTCTATCCCTTGGCAGGAATCGCCGTTGATGGCGAAGTGGTTAGCCAGCACCGTTCTTATCGCTGTCGCCTACTATTCAGCAGGCCGGCTGGGCCAGCTTCTGGCCGTGCCGCCCAATTATGCGACGGCGATCTTCCCGGCCTCCGGCATTGCCTTGGCGGGTCTGTTGCTGCTGGGGTATCGGGCCGCGATCGGCGTTTATTTCGGCGCACTGGCGGTCAACGCCTGGTCTCCGATGTCGGATGCCATTGCCAGGGCCGGTTCCAACTCCGAAGCCGTGGCCTCCGGTTTCTCGGCCTTGCTCCAGCCGGCCCTTATCAGTCTTGGCCCCACGATGCAGGCCGTCGTCGGGGCGCTGTTGATCCGACTGGTGATCGGATTCCCCAACCCACTTATCCGAGAGCGCGACATTCTGTGGTTTCTCGCGCTCGGCGGCCCAATCTCTTGTTTGATCGGGGCGACCTGGGGGGTCTCGGTGCTCTATCTCTCTCCCAACTACGAATCTGCGAGCGTCTTCCTGGGTTGGTTGCACTGGTGGGTGGGCGATGTGATCGGCGTGATCTTTGTCGCGCCCGTGGTGCTTGTCTTGTTCGGTCAGCCGGGATCGATGTGGAGGTCGCGAAGGATATCGGTGGCGATACCGATGACCGTCGTGCTCGCCGTCGCCTCGGCCGGTTATGTCTTCTTGCAGTATTCCGAGCAGACGCAGACCCGACTCCGGTTCGATCGTCGCGTCGATCAAGTATTTCAGGACATTCAAGAGCAGGTTACTGGCCACCTCAACGCCGTTAATTCGATCAATAGTTATTACGCGGGCTCCAAGTACGTCGATCGCGCGGAGTTCAGGGGATTTAATCAGCTACTTCTCCCGCGGCATCGAGGTGTCCAGGCCATGGAATGGTTGCCGAAGGTTGCGCACGAAGATCGAGCGAAGTACGAGGCGCGTGCTCGTGAAGAGGGATTGGTCGACTTTGAGTTCAGAGAAGCCGACGCGGAGGGGCAGATTGTCCGGGCCGAGGACCGCGAGCACTACTTCCCGGTTTACTTCGTCGAACCGCAAGCCAGTAATCAAACCGCGGTTGGTTTCGACATGGGTTCGCATCCCCAGTGTCGCGCGGCACTCGACTTGGCGAGAGACACCGGACGACAGATTGCCACCGCACCAATTGTGCTGGTGCAGGACCCCGACAGGCAGGCCGCTTTATTGGTTGTCGACCCGGTCTATGCCAGGAATCGTCCCACCTCGACCGAGGCTCAGCGCCGCCAAGCGTTGCAAGGATTTGTTCTGGGAGTCTTCCGTGTCGGCGATATCGTCACGGCCAGTTCCGACGATGGTCCCATGCGAGATTACGCATTGAGCATGGTCGATATTGAGGCGGATCTCACCAAGCAAGCCATCTATACGGAAAGCTCCAGCCCCTCTTCTCATAAGGAGAATGAGGTGGCATCCGGTCTGACGACCGACCTGGGGGCGGTCCGGACTCTCGATGTGGCGGGTCGTACCTGGCAACTCAAGTTTCGACCGACGCCCGAATTCTTCTCGGAGGAATTGGCGAGTAATCACTGGGTGCTGTTGGTCGCCGGGCTCTGTTTTGCCGGTTTGTTGGGGGCCTTCTTGCTGATTCTCGCCGGGCGCACCGCTCACGTCGAGGAGATCGTGGCGAATCGAACCGGCGAGTTGTCGAAGACCAACGCCAGCCTTGCGCAGGAAGTGGTCCAGCGGAAGCAATTCGAAGACGCCCTGCGACAGACACACGAGACTCTAGAACGCCGCGTGGAAGAACGTACCGCGGAGTTGAAGGATTCCGAGTCTCGCTATCTCGATTTGTACAACAACGCCCCCGACATGTTCGTGTCGGTCGACGTGGCCACCCAGCGCGTCATCGAGTGCAACGAGACACTCTTGGCGATGACCGGGTTCTCCAAGTCCGAGGTGATCGATCGCCATGTGTTTGATCTGTACGCCCCGGAGTGTTTGGAGAAAGCACGGCGGGCCTTTGGGCGATTTCTTGCCGAAGGGCGCGTCCAAGATTTGGAGTTGAAACTCCGTCGCGCCGATGGCGGCGTCGTCGACGTGAGTCTCAATGTCTCCGCGATTCGTGATGAAGACGGAAAACTACTCTACAGCCGAGCGGTACTGCGAGACATATCGGCTAAGAAGGAAGCCGAGAAACGGATTCGGAGCCAGGAAAATGAGCTGGCACATGTCGCCAGACTGAGTATGATGGGCGAATTGGCGACTGGTCTGGCGCACGAAATCAATCAGCCTTTGGCGGCCATTGCCGCTTATGCCGAGGGTGCCGCGATGCGAATTCGTGGCGATAAGATCGATGGAGAGAGACTAGTGCAAGTTGTGGAACGCATTTCCGCCGACGCGCATCGAGCGGGAGAGGTCGTTCGTCGATTGAGAAGGTTTGTCCACAAACGTGAGCCAGACCGGTCTCAGATCGATGTGAATGAACTGGTTGCCGATGTTGTCCAGTTTGTGGCCACCGACGTACGCCGCAGGGATGTCACCATCGGCTTCGACTTGGAAAAGGATCTGCCACCACTCATGTGCGACTCGATCGCGATTCAGCAGGTCTTGCTGAATCTCATCCTCAACGGTTGCGATGCCATGGAGAAGAACAGCCCGGCCGAGCGCCAACTGTTTGTGAGAACTTTCTCTGGCGATGAGCGGACAGTCGAAGTTGCCATCGAGGATCGAGGCCTCGGATTTTCCGAACAGCAAGCGGAGCAGGTGTTCGAGGCCTTCTTCACCTCCAAAGAGGATGGACTCGGGATGGGCTTGGCAATTAGTCGCTCGATCATAGAATCTCATGGAGGAAGAATCTGGGCGACATCCAATACGGGTCTCGGGGCGACCTTCCACTTTTCACTGCCTGTGGCAGAGGAACTGGTGATCGATGAGTAGTGATCCTACCGTATTCCTGATTGACGACGACCAAAGCTTGCGCGAAGCGTTGGAGTGGCTGTTGGAGTCGGTCGACCTGCCTGTCGAGACGTTCGCCTCCGCGCAAGAGTTTCTCGACGCCTACGATCCGGAACGATCCGGATGTATCGTGCTCGATATTCGAATGCCCGGAATGAGTGGGCTCGAATTGCAGAGACAATTGAACAACATGCGCTCGACCTTACCGATTCTCGTCATCACCGGGCATGGCGACGTGCCGACCTGTGTGCGCGCTTTTGAAGGCGGGGCGTTCGCATTTCTGGAAAAACCGATCAATCATCAGCAGTTCTTGGACCACATTCAGAGAGCCATCGAACACGAAAAAGAAGTTCGCCGCTCTCGACAGGCGAAGCCCTTTCTGGCGTCCAAGATCGATTCACTGACACCTCGTGAACACGAGGTGATGGATCTCATAGCTTCGGGCAAGACGATGAAACAGGTCGCTAATCGGCTGGAGATCAGCATTCAGACCTGTTCCAAACACCGGGCTCGGGTGTTGGAGAAACTCGAAGTCGACTCCGATGTCGAATTGGTGCGACTGTTGCTGACCGCTTCGCAGACGCCCGGCGAATAGTCCGCCCTGCGATCTCGCGGATGTCGATCCCGACTCGGAGGACTGGTGCCTGATCGATCAGACCATTTCGGGCGATGTTGATAGGTCATAGGCGGTCATCGTTCTTTGAGAGTCGGACTCTCCGCCTGAAGCTTTGATCGTGGGATCGAGTTCTTGACGCAAGATTCGCACGTCGCTTGGCGCTTGAATCCCAATTTTGACTCTTTGAGACCGCACCGACATTACGGTGACCACAATATCGGAGCCAATAACGATTGTCTGATCTGGTTTGCGTGAGAGTACGAGCATCGCTTATCTCCCTCCTGAACGCGAGTGACATTCTTCCTGCGTCGTGGGGCGTCTCTCGCCCCGCCAACTTACGGTAACCTAGTCCTTAAATCAGACCTCCACATCCGCAAAACTCTCGCATCTCCTTGCGAATTAATCGCTGCCCCCAGCTGGGGGGGCTTCATTGGAGAGGTAGGAATAGTCCGGGCAGCTTCACCGACTCTGGTTTCGAGAGGGGTTGGCCGATCTACCAGGCTCCCGCGGAATGGGACTTTTCACCGGTTATTTCTCGCGGAATTCCACTTCGGCGCGACTTGCCCCAGGGCGGGCGTTGAGAACAGAGGCGGGCGATCATCCGCGATCTGGAATGGGTAGCAGCCCCTTACTCACCCCCACAGGCACTGGTCGGAAAGGCCTTTCGCGACTGTGAGATGGATTACCTTGAGCTCTGTTTAGATTTGAAGAATTCGCCCCAGATTGGCCGGAATTCGTTTTGCACCTGAAAAATAAGGTGTAGAATGACCGGCTCATTCATGGCTTGGAATTCTCAAAGGATTGCTATCGCGGCACGGAGCGTCGCCCACGGTTCGGAACCAATCAGACTTGGTTTGAAAGCGGATGGGTTCTCCGGCACATCGCGTAACGAAGGCGATTCCCCGCGTTGGTGCGTCAATTCAGACGGCCCTGACGCTGCTGCATGAAGGTTGCGCCTACGCGCAAGATCTCGATTTGCCGATCTGGGAATTTGCGGTCGAGGTACAACGGCTTCGCGAGGCCCAGGTCAGCAATAGTGACCTGCGCTGGTTGTTATGTAAGGGGTATGCCGAGCATGCGCAGGAGACGACGCTGCCTTCGCAGGAGGGTCGCAGGTTTCAACGGACGGGCAATCTGGCGATTACCGATGCAACCTGTCTTGTTCTGACCGACGACGGTTTCGCGTTCACGCATGAACTAGGAATTGTTCTGCCGGTCGAGAGGCAGGATTCCGAGGTCTCCAATTCATCAGCCGCTTCATCAGCGGCTAAGGCGAAGATTGTCTGGGATCAAGATCGCCGCACGCTGCGAGTGGGTAACGAGGCAGTCAAGCAGTTTCGCGTCCCGGCCCCGAATCAGGAACGGATACTCTCCGTCTTTCAAGAAGAGAACTGGCCCGCGCACATCGATGATCCGCTTCCTCAGAATGGCGATGTCGATCCGAAACGCCGTTTGCATACGGCCATCAATTGTCTGAACCGGAATCAAAAGAAGTCTCTCATCCGATTTCACGGTGACGGCAGCGGCAACGGTATCTATTGGCAGTTCGTTCTCCACGACGACTAGCCTCCGCTCTTCTTACCTGCTGCTACTTTTGCGCTACCCGACTGCCACCAGCCTGTAGGTAGATCGCACCATTTCGTCGCGCGACAATGGATCTCTATAGGCCATGTTCATCGCGCATTCCGCGCCAGGATCAAGACGAAGGAAGGACGCTGGCAATGTCGGTCGCATCCGATTTTGAGGTGATCTGTTCTCAAAACGACAAGATCGTGCCGGGCGATATGGAGGTTTACTCCTTCTCGCTGCCCGCCAATCTACGTCATGCCCGGAATGATCAAGAGATTGTGATTGCCTTGACCTTCAATGTCATCAAGGCCAAGGACCTGAAATGGGAGGTCACTCTGAACGGATCGACCGAGTCGCAGTTTTATTACAGCGGCTCTTTCGTCTTCACCTGGCAGCTGTTCTCCGAAGCGACTCAGCTTCATCCGGGCGAGAACCAGCTGGGGATCTATGCGAAGCCAAGCGGCAAAGGAATTTTGGAAGTCCAGGGAATCACCTTGCAATATCGAGTGGACCTGTAATGTACGTGCCGATTTGGAATGCCGGAGCATGGGGAAAGTGGTCGACTTGCTCGACCGCTCGGCTCGCAACGTCGTTTCAAGTCGCGCGAGCCGCCGTCATCGACGGGTGTGAGATTGACACCAGACTGATACCAGACTGCCGGGAGGGTGCTACGAAGCTTTCGATCGTGCCCGCCGCGACAAAACTCATGCCACGGAAAGAGAGTTGGTTTTGGAACCGACTTGCTCACGTCTTGTGCTCAGGAACGCCACGGGGGACAGAACGCCATGAATGAAGAATCCTCTCCGGCCAGATCGAGCCGCGAATTCTGCCGATTGCTATTTCGCCACAAGAAGAAAGCGATCGTCACCTCGCTGGTCATCCTTTGTCTGACCGCCGCGTTTGTCGTGTACTGTCCGAGGTCGTATGTCTCGGAGGCCAAATTGTTTATTCGTGTGGGAAGAGAGAGTGTGGCCCTCGATCCGACCGCCACTCAGGGACAGACGACCCACGTTCAAAAATCGTACGAGCAAGAAATCAATTCGGTGATGGAGGTCCTGAACAGTCGGGCCATCGCCGAACGGGTTGTTGAGCTGGTCGGCGTTGAAACCGTGTTGGATTCCTCCGGTGGCCCCAAGACTCTTTTCCAGACCGCCAAGTCCGCTATCAAGCGTCCTTTCCAGGAGCTCGACCCGATTACCGACCGGGAACGGGCCATTATCAGTGTGCAGGCGGCGACCACCTTTCTGGTTCCTAAAGAATCGGGCGTGATCAGCATCAAGTGCAAGTCCTCTTCTCCGCATCTGGCGCAGGCCATCGTTTCGGGAATGCTGGAGGCCTTTCGGGCGGAGCACTTGCGTGTGAGTCGTACTCGTGGCTCACTCGACTTCTTCTCGCAACAAGCCGCGCAGCAGCGCCACCGCTGGGAGAAGGCCACGGAGCAATTGAGGGACGCCAAGAATGAGGCCGGTGTGGTCACGGTGGAAGGCAAACGGGGGCTGTTGCTCGATCAGATTGGCCAGGTCGAGAGCGAGGCCATCCAGAATGAAACCGCCCTGGCCTACTCGTTAGCCCGGACGAAAGATCTGCAAGCCACCGTGGACAAGCTACCGGAGACGGTCGTTCGAGAGGTGGAAAGCGGCATCGGGCACGAGTCGACCGACCAGATGCGTCAGCAGCTGTACGCGTTGGAGATTCAGGAGCGTCATCACAGTTCTCGATATACCAAGGATCATCCGGTGCTGCGGGCGGTGAAAGATCAACGTGAGAAAGTGGCGGACATCTTTCAGCAGCAGCCTCGCCAGCGAGCGCATACCACCAAGGGCATCAACGACTCCCGCGAAAAACTCCGCGTTCAACTCCTGGCCGAGCAGGCGACCTTGGCTGCGCTGCGGGCCAAGTCGGATGCCCTGATGGCGCAACATCGAGAACTCAACAGCAGCCTTCGAGAGATGAACGACCGCGAGAGCCGGCTGTCTGACTTGCAGAGGACCGTCGATACAGCGGAGGGAAACTACCAGAAGTATCTCGACAATCTGGAGCAAGCCCGCATCGATCAGGCGCTTCAGGAGGGGAGTATTTCGAGCATTAACACGATTCAGCCGGCTTCCTTTTCGGAGACCCCCGCCAGTCCGAAGAAGGGCCTCGTCATGGTCCTGGGGGTGTTCCTGGCGATCTTTTGTCCTCTCGTCCTGGCGTTTGTGGCGGAGTACTTCGATCACACGTTGGCCACTCCGAGTCAGGTGGAACGCCAGCTCGGGTTGCCGGTGCTGGTCTCCATCCCGCGAACCTCGTCGCATCGGCTGAGTTTGAACTGATACCTGTCATGGTTGGAATTCATTTTTCTATTCAGCAAGGATCACGGTTGTGATAGACAAACCAGCGCCCCCTGCGACCTCGAAAGCGACCGCGCCACCGAAGCCTCGCGGCGCGGACCGGCGCCGAGGGCAATATGAAGACCAGTATGCGGCCTTGTTGCAGCAGGTGCTCTCTCGCGATGGCTCGCTGGATTCCAACTCGTGCGCGATTGGGTTGACGAGCTGCGCTCGCAAGTCGGGTGTGAGCACCGTGGCGGCCAATCTTGCCGTCCACGCCGCCGACGTTCTCGATCAGCCGGTACTGCTGGTCGACGCCAACGTCGCTCATCCTTCGATGCAAAGAACGTTTGGTACCAACGGTTGTCCGGGATTGGTTGAATCGTTGTCGGGACAGGCCCTGGCGCTCGACTGCGTGCAATCCTCCGAGGTCGAGAATCTCTCGCTGCTGACGACCGGTTCGACTTCCGCGCGGATGCGAGGCGTCTACGAGCCCAAGACATTGACGGAGTTCATGGATGTCATCGGAGGTGCCTTTGGGTTCATCGTGTTCGATCTGCCGGCGGTTCATGACTTGAATCATTGTCACGCCCTGGCCGCGGGACTCGACGGCATCGTTCTCGTGCTGGAAGCCGAGTCGGCCAAGGCGGAAGAGTCGGAGTGGGCGGCCCAGCGTCTGCAACAAGCAGGCGCGCATCTGATGGGGGTGGTGCTCAACAAACGCCGCCATCACGTACCGAATTGGTTGTACCGCAGACTATAGAAGGACGGACTGTAACAAGTTCGCTCCTCGATAACGTGGGAGTTTAACTCGTGTTAGCCTGGCTCAATATCGCCGCACTGTGGCGCCCAAAACGCGACCTCAAGTTTCTGCGATCGACCGACGAGTTCCGCGCGATTCTTCAGCGTGAGCGGATGCGAGTCGATCGAAATAGCCATTCGTTTGCGCTATTGACGCTCATCCCACGAGGTCGCGTGCCGGCACATGACCAGTTGAAGTTTATCGAGACCATTCTGGCAGAACGGCTGCGGGCGACCGATATTGCTGGAGAGTTGGAAGGGGAGCGTGTGGCGGTGTTGCTGCCGGAAACCACCGCCGAGGGCGCCTGGAAATTGGCGGATGACATTTGTCAGCTGGTCCCGCCAGAGTGTGAGGCTCCCACTTGCGATGTCTATGAGTATCCGACGGCTCCAACGTCTTCGAGTCGGATGAACGGTCTTTCCGAGCGAGCCAATAGCCAGCTGCAGGTCGCCGAGGGGGCGTTCGCCGAATTGACTACCCGAGCGACGCCGCTCTGGAAACGTTCGATGGATGTCGTCGGGGCGACGATTGGCCTGATTCTTGCCGCGCCGCTGATGTTGTTCGCCGTGGTGGCCATCAAACTCAGTTCGCCAGGTGCCGTGTTGTTTCGTCAGACACGCGCCGGTCTCGGTGAGAAGCCGTTTGAGATGTACAAGTTCCGCACGATGTACCGCGGAGCCGAGTCGCTGCAGGCCGCGCTCCGCGCCCAAAGCGAACAAGACGGTCCGGCGTTCAAGATGAGCCATGATCCGCGAATTACGCCCGTTGGCCGATTCTTGCGTCGCACAAGCATTGACGAGTTGCCCCAACTCTGGAATGTGCTGCGAGGCGATATGTCGCTGGTGGGACCACGTCCCCTGCCCCGTATCGAAGCGGGCGAGTGTCGCGGTTGGCAGAGTCGTCGTCACGACGTCGCGCCGGGCATCACTTGTATCTGGCAGGTCAAGGGCCGCTCGATCGTTTCGTTCGCCGAGTGGGCTCGCATGGATGTGACGTATGTCACGACTCGTTCGTTCGCCTGCGATGTGAAGTTGTTGCTGTTGACGATTCCCGCCGTGATTTCCTGTCGAGGTGCCAGGTAGGACGAGCCTTGGCTCGACAGCCCGTGCCGATTTCCCCCCCTGTAGTTTTCCATGACGAACAACCCTACGCCTTCACATCAGCGAGATACCGACTCTTCACATCGGCCGATCGTGCCGACCGATGTCGCCCAGAGGGGCGGTTGGAGTGGTCTGATCAAACATGTCGGACAATCGGCGACCCTTCGCGCAGCCGGTTCGCTGCGGTGTGTCTTGTCGCCCAGAGTGGCGAACGCTTTCGGCATCCTCATGTACCACCGCCTTACAAAGCCTCCCATCGGCGTGGCGACCCCCACCTACAATGTTCCGCCGAGTCGATTTCGGGCGCAATTGGAAGGGCTGCTGTCCCTCGGTTACCAGGCCTGGCCGCTGCGTAAGGCTCTGGAGTTTAGCCGGACCGGTCAAGCGATTCCGCGGAACACGTTTGTGGTCACGTTCGACGATGGATACGAAAACAATTACGTCCACGCCTGGCCGATTCTCAAGGATCTCCAGATTCCCGCGACCATCTTTGTGACCACGGCCTATCTCGACAGCAAGGATCCGTTTCCTTTCGATGATTGGTCGGCCGCCGGAGTGTCTGGAACGCCGGCCGAATCGTGGCGACCACTCACGATCATGGCTTGTCGCGAGATGCTCGATGAGGGGCTAATCGACATTGGCACGCACACCCATACGCACGCCGATTTCCGGCCTCAGCCGGAGGCTTTGCGAGCAGATTTGTCGACCTCGATCCAAGTCCTTGGAGAGCAGCTCGATCTTCAAGATGCGACGTTTGCACTCCCCTACGGAACACGCCGGCGAGGATTTTCCGGTCCGGTGCTGGCGGGCATCGCCAAGAAAGCCGGTGTGTTGTGCAGTCTCACGACGGAGAACGAATTGGTTATCCCAGGCAGCGATCCGTTCGACTGGGGGCGATTCACGGTGACTGCTGCCGATACGCCCAGAACGATCGCCGCCCGACTTGACGGCTGGTACGAACTGTTTCGCACCGCCTGGCGGAAGATGCGAGCTCCCTTTAGAGCATCGGCCAACCCTCACGAATCCGTGTCCGGCAAAGGCCGGCAACCGACGGCCTTGGAACATGAGCCGGTCAACGAAACTCCCCTGAGTGTGTAAACCGTGTCTGAGATTCGACAAAAACTATCGCCAGAAAGTTCGCCCTGCCCCGCGGCTGGTGTGGATGAAATGACGGGTATCGGTCATCTCGATGAGCGTATCGTTGACGAGACGGTTCTCGACGAGAGGGTCGTCGACGAGACTGGCACGCCCGCGGAGGCGAATTCCTTCGCCGCTCCCGCCACGACTTCCGAAACGCGGCAACCGAAGGCCGATACCCGCTGGGCCAGACTGCTGGGAGGCGTCAATAAAGATGCTCGCAACGCGGCCATGGCCCTAATCGACCAGGGTGTCGTCAGCTTTACGACTTTTCTCACCGCGGTGATTCTCGGTCGCAATTTTCTCGATTCAGAATTCGGCGTCTATTATCTCGCACTCACTTTGGTGTGGGCGGTTCGAGGCATCCAGGAACAGATCGTCGCTTCGCCTTACATGGTGATCTGCCATCGTAAGGAGGGAGACCAGGAAGCTCGATATGCCGGAAGCGCTTTTATCCATTCGGCGACGGTATCCGTCATCGCGGTCTTGGCTCTCCTGGTGTACGCGCTGATCACCCTCGGTTCAACGCCGACGGCCTTCACGCCGGTCATTTGGGTCTTGATCGCGGTTGCTCCGGCGATTCTGCTCCGCGAACATATTCGCTTCGTCGGGCTATCGCATTTGCGATTGAAAGGCGTCTTGCTGTTCGATTTGTCGGTCCTACCGCTGCAGATTGGTGGCTTGCTGCTGCTGTCGCACTTGGATCTCTTGAGTGTGGCCAGCGCCCTGTTGGTGATTGGCGCGGCGTGCGCCTTGCCGAGCATAGTGTGGCTGGCGTCGAGGATTCGACCGATGCAGTTTGACTTCGCGGCAGTTCGCGCCGATTGGCGTGAGAACTGGACGCTCGGGCGGTGGGCACTGATTAGTCACTTTGTCGGCAGTTCCACCCCGTATGCCCTGCCTTGGATTCTGTTGGCCACGCACGGCGAGGCGGCCGCCGGGATTCTGGCGGCTTGTACCAGTATCATCGGCCTGCCCCGCATGTTCATTAACGGCTTGGCCAATTTTCTCTTTCCTCGATCGGCACACGCGTTTTGCAAGGGGGGAAAGCGAGCTCTGCGAGAGTTGCTCTCTCGGGCGGCCGTTGTCTATGTGGTCGGACTCGGTTCCTTCTGTCTGCTCATGTTGGCGATCGGTGGTCCGATCATGTTGTTTGTCTTCGATGGTCAATATGGCGACACGGGGACGATTCTCTCGGTACTGGCCTTCGCTGTTCTGGCCAAAGCAATCGGTAATATTCTCGGCAATGGCCTGTGGGCTATCGAACGTCCCCAGGCCACCTTTGCCGCGGACGTCTGTGCCACGATTGTGGTTCTTGGCTTGGCGTTCCTGTTGATTGGTCCACTCAGTGTGCTCGGTGTGGCGTTCTCTATGCTGGCCGGGGCGTTTGCCGGAACCGTGGTCCGAGCGGTAACGTTCCAGCGACTCTTCGCATCTATCCATCAAGACCCCCAACCGGCTTAGGCCCCGCGCGCGTATGAATTATCCGACCGCCATCAACGCTCGTATCGCTGCTCGTCACGCATCGATTGCGCAACGCGGCCAGCTGGCCAATCGGTCGGGCTTCGGGTTCCTGTACGTGCTCTGTGTCCCGTTGGCCGCCGGCATGGCGACCGCGCGGGGTGCCAGTATCGGCGGATACAACTACACCGGGTGGATGTGGATCTTCTTCCTGGCCTCGGGTTTGATTTCGATCTTGGCCGTCAAGGCACTCGACCGCCAGGCTCGCGTTGCCTTTCCCTTCGCGCCGTGGTGTGTGTGGTATGGCTTTCTGGGGCTGTCGTTGGTGTGGTGTCGCGACTTGGGGCCACGCAACGTGCAGGACTTCTTGCAGATCAGCATGCCGCTGGTAATCGCTATGGCCGCTTCGATGTTCATCGAGACGGAGGCGCAACTCAAGATCTTGTTGCGGATGTTCGCCGTTACCCTGGGGCTCTTGAGCTTTTCGATGTTGATCGGTCGCTTGGGCCTTCTGGGCGACCTCGACATGGAAAACGCCACGCGACCGATGGGACTCACCGCCGCCTTGATCGGTTGCGTATTCATCGCGGGCTGTCCAGAACGACTGCTCAAACCTCTCTTGCTGTGGGGAGTCTGTATTCTGTTTGCCACCCTCACCGCCGGCAGAATGGCAACCATGGTGGTGCTGCTGCTGCCGATTTTGCATCCTCAGTTTCGTGGCTGGCGATGGCGGCTGATGGTGCTGTTGGTCATGGCCGTCGTCGGCACGGCGTTGTTCTATACACCCGTCTTTCAGAAACAGTTCTTCCATGCCGGTAGCGGAACGCTGACAGATCTGTTCCAGGGTCAGATTCGCGGCAGCGGACGGTTCGAGGCCTGGCCCTTGATTCTGGAAGAAGCGATGAAAGCCCCGATTCTCGGGCACGGAGTCGGCACGACCTACGAGTTCGTGCCGACGGTGTGGGTCCGCATGAATCATGTGCACAACGACTACTTGCGGATTGGTTTCGAGGTTGGTGTTGTCGGTTTAGTTCTGTTCCTGTGCGTCGTGATCTGGCAATTGGTGGAACTCAAGCGACAAATAGCTCGCACCACCGGCTTGGTGCAACACGCCTTCGTCGCCGGTTTCCTGGGCTTCTGCGTCTTCCTGATTACATCCACCACGGGCAACACTCTGGTCAACAATTTGTGGTTCATGAATCCCTTGATGGCCCTGGTGGGCGCCGCGTATGGAGCCTCGCGTTTCGCGGCCCGTTCGTCCCCTCTGGCGACGGCCGACGGCCTTCAGCCGAGTGGCCCTCAGTCACCTCAAGATATTTCGGGTAACAACTGAAAAATGGATAGTACGCCCAACACGAACATCGACATCTCCGTGGTGATGTGTACCTACAATCGCCCCGACATGCTTCGCGACGCGCTCGAGAGCTTGGCCGGTCAGGAGACCGACGGTCTGTTCACCTACGAAATCGTCGTGGTCTACGGCGGAAAGGAAGAGATGTCGTTGCCGGTGATCGAGCAGATCGCCGCCGCGACCGATGTGCCGGTACGCGGGATTCACGAACCGCGCCGTGGACAGGTCATCGCTCGAAATCGTGCACTCGACGAAGCCCGGGGAGCGTGGTTGGCGCACTTTGACGACGATCAGATCGCCGATTGCCGCTGGCTGGTGGAATTGCTCACGACGGCCCGCGAGAAGAACGCTCGCGTGGTTGGTGGGGCGCTGTTCCTCAAGCTGCCCGAAGGATGCCAGCGTGAGTTGACCGGGCAATGCCGGCGAATGCTGGGCGAGTCGGTCAACTGGGACGAAGTTCAGGAGTATAGCCGCAAGGAAGGTCCCGGCACGGGCAACGTTATGTTCCACTCCAGCGTGTTTGACGAGGTGGGTCGCTTCGACGAGTCCTTCCAATTGCGAGGATACGACACCGATCTCTATCGTCGCGTTCGCGATGCCGACATCGACGCCTGGTTTACGCCCCGCGCGATCGCCTATCACGTTACGCCAAGCTCTCGGCTGGAGGACGACTACTTCCGCGAAACGAGTCTGCACAACGGTTGGAGCTTTGCCCGTCGAGATGCCTTGGAATGGGGCCGACTGGGAGCCCTGGGGGTGCTGATCGCGCGAGTGGGCCAGGCGACCGTGTTTCACTTGCCCCGGTTGGCGATGGCCCACCTGAGCGGCTCGCGAGAACGCATCCTGACAGCCCGCATTCGATTGTGGCGCGTCGAAGGTTACGCCCGTTGTGTGCTCTATTCGCTTGCGCCGAAACTGTTTTCTCAACGAGGTTTCTTTTCACGCTTTGAATTTCGAGCCGAGCAGCGTCGGTTCGCCACCGAATAACCGCCCGACGAAATCAGGAATAAGGACAACCGACGAGTCGTCTTGTTT